>Ga0210059_1000495_pt1 | contig 50401 bp, 35 predicted proteins | sample Ectturendosymbi2_FD_188042 | JGI IMG/M metagenome (GOLD analysis project Ga0210059, IMG submission 188042) | Ecteinascidia turbinata endosymbiont from Florida, USA - Sample 2 (SPAdes) (version 2) | ecosystem: Host-associated > Tunicates > Ascidians > Unclassified | place: Key West, Florida...
ATGCTTCAATAGCTGCTAATGCAATGCTACATCAATTGCTTTTAGTTTCTTTTGAGTCAGAACTGAATGTTTAAATTGAGGAAGCTTTCCTTACTTTCTTGAACCACTAACGTTTTTCTTTGCCCTATACCTGCAGAGATTTAGAAAATGAATGTTGGTAGTATCAGTACATTTTCTTCATGCATCATTCAATTATACTTATAACAGGATGTGTTAAGTTTTTGTGCAAGGTAAAAGTTACCACTCCACCGTATTGATGTAGTAGTACGCTATCTCAGTGTTTAGCGATTTATGAAACTGCAGTAATTTGTAAAAGTATTGTTTGGTTCCTTGTTTTTTGTGTAAGACAAACGAATAAAGGTGGAAACTGAATCAGGGTTGGTAGATGCTTCATCAACGCTATGGGCAGGCAAACTCTCACAAACGTCCAAAGCTTTGTGCTTGAAGCTAAACGTTGTTTTTATTTATTTTTATACACAAATATTTTTCATGAAACAATTCCGCAAAACCATCTTCAATGTCTGGTTTAGATTTCAGTGTACTGGAGACCAACCAGTCGAATGACCTCACCTCACCGTACCCATCTATCAATTTACAGTACTGCTCAGCAGAATGAACGTGAGCTTCAGTTAGCGCATTCAAGAAATGAACGGAAGCGTATTTGTGGGTACGGTGACGAACCTACAAGTTCGACCGATTGGTGACATAACAATGATCATTATGCGTCACTGACTATCCACATTCACTAGGTTTGGAATGTTAATCTGGATATTTACAACTGTCAGTAACGGAAGCGTATTTGTGGGAGTGCACATGGATACATTTAGATTGTTTAATTTCTGAAATGTGGGGCCAAATGTAAATTTTGGCGAAATTTCCAAAAATACTCACAAAAGGTCAAACAAAACATTTGCAACCAAATCAAACGGTCAAATTTTCACAATAAAAACGCCAAAAGCTTCCCTGTCCTGAAGTAGAAGCAGCCCTGGCGTGTCATATTTTGCTGCATGTTGCATTCCATTGTATTATTTGTGGAGTGGAATGTGGTGCATATATGGGAAGTAAAAGCCACGTACATGTACTTCATAGACTACGCACAATCTGAACATTTAAAAATGTAGCCTACGCATCGCAACATGGACATGATGGTGAAGAAATCATCCAGCCTCTCTGGAAACAATTAGATGGTTGACAAAACTCTCTACAGTGATTCGGAACAAACAGCCTACAGATGCTAGATTTATGCTTGTCTTGCAGGCAGTAAATGTTTCCTGGGCCTACAAATTAATTCACTTATCCTTAAGCAAGATCATTGCAAGGCTCGTCGCTCGTCAGTGCAAGAGATGGCATGATGGAAAGCGTTAGATTTGTAAAGAGGAAACTTCCACATGGGCGAAGACAGAGGGCGTTTAGGCCATGACCTCCAAAGTATTGAATAGAATCTTATTGCCTCAATGGCTATTGTGCAAAAAGGTCGTACCACGGTTGAGTGAACAAAATTGTTGCACAGGGGCCCCAAATTGGTAAGACCACCAGTGGCTACGAAGTTCAATCACGTAACTCCTCTTCACATGTGACATAAAGCAAGGGTCTATTGGAAAATATTGCCGACAGATTCCTTGCTTTATCTCACATGTGGTTGGAGAGTATATACCTGAATGCAGATATATGCAAGTTTGCATCATCGCAAAAAGTTGAAAGCAGAGCCTAATCGGCTGATTCCTCGAAAGCTTACAGAAAACCTAGAGCTTTTAATTCAATCAATCAAAATATTTTTTAAACAGGAAATCGATTTCACCTAACTCTACGCATCTTAGTCCTTAAAACTGCAAACTGCAAGCAATACTTACAGGTGAAATGTTACTAGCTAAAGCAAGCAAACTAAAGACTGAAATGAAAGCAAAAGCTGCGGAAAGTAAACACTGGAATATATGCCCTTCGCAACTAATTACTTGAAACTGAAAAGCTATCTGACCCCAAATACGCAGCAACAAAACCACAACGAGGGAGTCACGCCACCATGACTCATCACAAAGCAAATGTGCAAGCAGAATGGCGGTCGTGAGGTTAACAGCTCAACTCTAGGAAGCGGAGGAGACCACGGATTTAGAGTGCCGGAGTCGACTACGACAGGATTCTGCGTTTTTCTTTCGGACCCGGAGTAAAAAATTTGTGAAAAACCGGAGGTGGATCCGGAGTCACTTGCCATCTTGCCATTTTCGTCAGTAGCGGGAGTCTGCGTGGTCTGCATACATGTCGTTTCTTATGTAAAAACATTGCTGAATTTCGGTCGCATCGATGGTAGCAGGAGTCTGAACAGGAGCCGAGTTCTCAACTTTGAAAAGTTTCCGGACCCTGATCCGGATTGAAAAATTTTGGAACAGGAGCGGTGTCTGAAAATGTGACTCCGGCCACCTCTGCTAGGGAGAGCCTTTAAAGCAGCTATGCACAACCCGTTGGCTGCATGCGGCCTAGTCAAAGGTTTTGTGCGGCCCAGTAGACTTTTCATTATGTGTACGTATAATAAAATGAAAACCTGTCTTTGTTTTGAGAATCTTTGTTGAATTCGACATTTTCAATGCAGGTCTTTAGCGCGTGTTTATCATTTACAATCCACTGGTAGATTGCCACGCGTGCTTTGAAACCTCGGTGTAAAATTGATTTCTAGTTTTATAATTTTTACTCTTGTGTTTCTCTGTACTAAAGTGATTTCTAACCGCCCTTGTTGCATTAGCACTAAACTTGCCTATGGCATTAAAGTTTGGGAGTGAATGAATACATGACAAATTCCCTGAAAGAAAAGTCTCATTTGCAAGCACATGAAAATATGAGAGTAATAACTTTCAGCTCAAATAATATAGAGTAAATACGTAACATTGCTACTGAAATATATATTTTCTAAGACCTAATGTAATTATTTGCTGATTGCTCACTCCACTACACCCCTGCCGTTACCTCAGAATGACCAATACTCGATTATTCCCGGTGAAAGAAGATGATTTTGGTAAACTTTAACTAACTTACTTAGGGAACAAACTTAAGTATTACCACCAGCCATACGTTTGTAACTAGGTTTAATGGCTAAATACTGTAGATTATAATCATATTTATAAAGTACAAGCCTGTTGAACCTTTAAGAATGGAGCTCTACGGTGATGAAATCCGTTCTTCTTAGTATTTTTTTTTATATATACTGTATCTTTGAAAATATATTTGCAATATCTTTATCTTGGCTTGGGCCCATTGGCGAAATACTTACTAGGTTATGAAGACTGAAGCGTATAGGGGCCACAGAAAGCTTACAGCGTTTGTGGAGAGCTGAACCTAAAACAATTAGATCTTCAAGTTTAACTCAGCAACTTCGTAATGCTTGACCATCATAAAATTAACCGCAAATGCAACTAAGCCAAAGTATTTCCAAAGAGCTGGAACACAGGACGAGAAACAGTCCACAGTGGTAGGTGAAGTGTGATAACTAGTGAGAAATCTTCTTGAACATTGTTCTGCAAACTTTCTCATTACACACCTTCTTTAGTTTCCAAATCAACGAAGAACATTTTGCTTACGGAAGATGCAAAACAAGCACTCGGTTTTGGCATCGTTGTGCCATCGTTTATTTTACAGCCTTTGGGAAGGTGCAATGAACTGTGCTGCAGCAACAAGAGAATCCATAGGTGGCTTTTGTACTATAGCCTGTAAAGATCTCCCAAAACTGCTTTACTACAGGGTCTAGAACGGTTTTTAGCAAAAATATCTCAAGGGCATTTCTTGCAGAATGCATTCTTTTACTTGGTGATGGAAGATGAACTACTTTGCTACAATATATTAACACACATTTTGGCTGATTTGATCAAATCCCTAAAAATAGCTTTAATCTACACTGCTTTCACTTAACAGTATTTCGACCCCTGCAGCCTTCAGTAAACATATGCGTTTAGGCCAAGGGCGGCAACTTTTCAGTTCAAGGATCATATTTACATTTCCACAATTTTAGAAAACTTCATACCGTGTCAGTCAATGTAGGTAATATTTATAATTACGGTGAGCTTAATTTTATGTTTCCGCACCGAACGGGTGTACTGTAATTTATGCGGGTAAACTTTCAAATAATGTTTACCAAACTTTGAGTGTTTTGTAATAGCACAAAGTGTGTAAATTCTTTTGACTTCCTGTAAAAAATTTTGATAAACACAGCGAAGAGCAAAAAACAGGGACATCGTTTTCTGTCGAAACGGCTACAAAACTTTCACAGCTCATTTTGATCGTTGCCTTTCGCCGAACTCATCTCTGCAGTTGTCTGCAGCTAATCTGATTGTCCATGACAAACAAGTAACAAGCCGAACAACAGGGAAATGATCCAAAACCCGGACCTGTGATCACCCTGTGCGTAAGAGCCAAAATGAAAGGTTACCTTTGTCACGCTTATTTGAAAAAATAGTTTTCTCCAACTCTGTTTCCTGTTGTTTTAAACTTTTACTCAATCTGCTGCTTTCTTTTGCAGTTCTTGCTTTGATAAACGGGGTTGTAAGTTAGTGTTCTTCGTTTAAATGTACTGTTTTAAACACTGTTCCTTGAACACCATAACTCTTTCATATTGGAAAGTGTTACCAAAGAAAGACCGTTAAATCCGCTGTTTGTTAAAAACACGACTAACCTCAACATGCAGTATTATTGCCTTAAAGATTGCTTCGAATGATTCCGTTTATGTAAATTTTGTCAGATAGTACAAAACAGTCTGAAACGAAATTTTGCATGCTGACCACCGAAATGGATACCACGGTAGGTTGACGTCGACAGACAGGAAGTTTAGCTTCGGTCACTGACAATTAAATTTGATGCCATGGGCGTCGGAAGGGAGGCAGATTTGACATTCATGAAATTAGACATTTTCCTGTTAAATTTTTAGCAAAAAAAGTTGTCCTCTTTGTTTCGAGTGGGTAAAATCAAAGTTCACCGCTTTTGGCACCCTGTAAAAATCGTTTTAGCTACCCCTGGAAAAGTCCACTATTGTCTCCCCTCTGGAAAAATCCTTCCGACGCCCAAGTTTGATGCAGCGGTAAAATGGCGTCTATGGCGGGGCTAAGACACAAAATTTGATATACTGTATTATCTTTATCTCTCCGCAAATAACATGAGTATATGACCCGTATTTGCTGGCCGCAGGAAAACCTTCGGCTGACGGTAGTTTCTCTGCCCCTGGTGCAGGCCTTTAGAAACTTTCCCACAATGTTATGGTTCCAAAACTTCAAACATCGTGCAAATATTCTAAAGAAAAAAGCAGCGTTTTCCTCTCGAGATTTGGATACTTCAAATTTTGCCAAACAACAACCAAGGTGTCCTTAAGTAACGCTTTAGTCTGGGGGCGCGACGTTGCAGGATTAGCTGTTGCTATGCGCTGGCTTAGCTTGGTATCGATAACTCTGCTGCCAATGCATTTTTGGCGAAATGCAACAAAATAAACGAAACAAAAGTTTGACTTGTATAGCTTTCATGTTTTTCCGGCCGAATGAGAATTAAATTTGACACCGATAGCTTAACATAAACTATGTTGTCTCAATCCCCTAAGATTCTAAAATCGATCATGCTTGCTTTCGATCCGTGCAAAGATTTGTATAACCTCGATTCTGTCCGTGGAACCTGCAAATTTCGCAGCTGACTTCGGAATAGGTATATGTTTTCAAGGTTTCAGGCACACCACCGATTACAACGGTTAGCTTTGTTTAAGTTTTAGCTTAGAGCAGATATACCTCTGCAGATTCAGACAAAAAGGCGCATACTTTCTATACCAAAGTTTTGTTGCTACTAAAGGTCTAACTCAAAACACAGTTCTAGGTCAAATATGAGATATTTCAAGTGCAGGAGCCCTACCGCCTTATCATCTCATTATATACAGTAGATAAACCTTAATGCTTTGTGTAAGCCGATTAACCTGTTGCTTTGAGTAAAAATTGGAGATAACGTACAGTGACACTTCTTTCCTTTGGACAGCATCTTTGATTATCACCAGTCCTTAAGCACGTGCTAACTGCCACAACAGACATTGATCAAATACCTGACCCTTCTATAAATTTGCTTGTTCTTTCCACAAACTTACTGTTCCTCTCTTTATACAGTCACATCAAGAACACCATGCAACGTAACCAAGTTTCGTTAGAGCAGCTTGAGTTAGCCAGCAAGATTTTTCCGTTAAGACGTGACAGAGCTTGTCCCGTTCTTTGTCTGGGTTTCCCACGCAATGTGGCTTGAATTATGTGGGCTTGGCAGGACAAGCCGCTACGTTGAATATTGTTGGCACGACGTCTTGATAAAATAACAGCTCTATGATTAACAAGATTTCAAGTAAAAGTTGGCACCGTTTTGATAAGTAACTTGAAGTTAGGCAGTATGCTGTGTGATTTCTAGCCAATAACGTTGATTATGCGACATTTCAGTGTGATCTTGACAAAGAATAGTCATGCTTGAACGCACTTCACGACGAAACAGAACATATTTTCGCTATCCGTTGCAACTAAACCGAAACGACTGTGTGTTCTATTTGCGTTCTATTGATAGCAGTCACTTTGCGTGTATTTGAAAAAAGTTCACCGCTTATGATTAGGATGGCAAACATGTTAAAAACAAAGGAAAAGTTGCGTCTAATATTAAAACAAATTATCGCATCAACGTTAAATCGCAGCTTTTCTCTATTTGTCACGTTTTCGCTGAGCGTTATTTGACCTTCGTTACTTTTATTGACGTGCATTGACAATTTTCATTCAAGTAACTTATAAAGATTTGAAAATACGCCACTCAATCTGTTCAAACTGAAATAGTCTGAAAATTGTCGCGGTCAGTGTACCACCCATCGCTTGGAGTGTTGTCGGACAGGTAGGGAAAGGCTGTAAGTTTGCAATCATTTCAATATCTAGGCCAGTGGCTCGCAACCTTTTCAGTGTCGTGGACCCTTTTCACGATTTGGCTGAAAGCTGTGGACTCCTTTAATGAAACCAGTTAGGCCTAATACTGTAAGGTACAAGTACGTGGTCTCTGCTAGGAAATGTTATAATCAGCTTTGCCCGCCAAAAATCATGAATATTATATGGAACTTGTCACGAAAGAAATTGACATTGCAAAACAATCAAACCGTCTAACGAACGGAATGGTGTGTAACAAGCGCTGCTAAGGGCGGGATAATTACATTTGGCGTTAGGTAGAAAAATGGAAAACCTTTTTTCACCAGGCGTTGAAACATTCAGCAACATTCTTGCCAGATGGCCACCAGATTTTCAAAATCTCGTGAAATTTGAAACAACTTGATGGTAAAAAAGAAGCTTGCAATCAGACGAATTGTGGTGAAATTTCATAATATTTTTCAGTGCATGAAAAAAGTTTTTCCAAACGAAATTCAGCTTACTTTTTATTTTTTGACGTGGGATTCGGCAACACTCTCTCTCCGCAGCTTGCTTCCTCCTCGGGCGTTATAACAGGTTGGCTAGCCAAGCCAACCCACAGGGTATGGTTATTTCGCGTCCTCTGTGATCAGTGTGAAAGTAAGGTTCAACAGGTTGAGGTTAGAGTTGGTGTTCGTGATACGGGTTAGAAATCAGGTAGAAATTAAATCATACGTAGAAATTAGAAATTGACACGTTGAAATTAAGTCAGGGTTACATTTGAAAGTTTGACTTTTCTAATCAACTCATCCTGCTGCTCATCAGTGTTGCTATCAGAGGGCCTGAGCGGCAAGCACGCAAAGCTTCACACTGTGGAAGCAAGAAGCAATATAGATCACATGCTGTGCTCATTCTATTACTGCTTGTTCGGGCCACACACATACTGATGCTATTCTCACCGCACATCCCATTCGTGGTGCATCGCGCATGCGCTGCCACGTCGACCGAGCGGCCTCAACATGTTATCATCAGCATACCTGGTGAGCAGCAGGATAAGTTGATTGATCTGCAGAATGATTCTACAACCGAAGACTTTTAAGATGACGAAACAGTTGAGGAATTCTCGATTGACACGATCGGCTCATATCTTAATGTTGCTAAAGTTGCACTCATCTCGCTTCAACCTTTTTTTCCACATATTGATGCGAGTCGGGTTTCTCACGACATTGCCTCTCATCAAAATTACGCACATACATGTAAATCGCTTTTAATTGGATAATGATAAAAGGTGTGCTCTGTCAGAAACTTCTGCTCGTATGGATAAGCTACTCAAAACAAACCGTATCGAACTGCCCATCATAGGCGTCGGAGGGGACCAGAGGTCTGGATTTTCAAATTTCTCATTTTCCTATTAATTTATTTGCAAAAAAATTGTTTTTTTCTGTTTCGAGTGGGTAAAAATAAATTTCACCACTTTTGCCCAACCCCGTGGAAAAATCTTTTGGCTACCCCTGGAAAAATCCTTACGACGCCCATGCCTCCCATTGAATTTCATTAAATGACAACTTGCATACCTTTATTAAAGTGCATAAACATGTTCATTCATATCAGCCAGATCTTGTGTTGCCCTTTAGCTGGATTCTAGAGTTGCGCTCGATTTGTTGTCTTTTGCAAGCTAGACCGTCACGGTGGGTAGTTGGGCATTCGCCATTTACTTTCATCTTATATATAAGTCATGGTAACCCTAAAATCTTTCTGTGGACCCCTGGGGATCAATGGAACCCCGGTTGGGAACCACTAGTTTAGACTAGTCCACCTGGTTTGCTGATTTTGCATTTTGTTTAATTCATCTGCTCATTGGCTCTTCAATTATATTGCAGGTTGCTGAAATTATTTTATATGCCGTGACAAATGATATAATTTGTACCATAAAACAAACGACCATTGGTAAATCAAAATGTATTAGGGTTCAACCAAAATAACATTTGCTTAACCCAAAGCAAGTGTATTCAGTTTAGATTGCAGTTGTTTAGAGCAGTTTTCGAGAATCACTTTAGAAACACTTATTGCGAAAACCCACTTCAAACTGCTCTCTTATTTCACACGGTACCACATTTTATAAAATTGTGCCTGTCAGTGGTGTAGGAGGCGGGAGTGCAAGCGCACCCCCAAAATTTACTTTGTCGAAAATCCGAGTAAAATCCCTGAAAATCCGGGTAAATTCCTGAAAATCTGGGCAAAATACCGAAAACCTGGGCAAAAATGGCCCCTAACGTTGTGTCATTTCAAAAAATGGCGACCAACGTTTGCAGAAAAACACATGAAGATCTTTTTTTTGGAGGTCATACCAAAAAAAATATCTTCATGATCTTTGTGGGAGAAAATTTGTAGGCAAAGGTCGCACAAAAACTTTTTGGGCAAGTTTGGGAAAATTCGGGCAAAAATCCTTCGCACCCTCAAAGATTTGCCTGCTGCTACATCTATGTTGCCTATTATTCACGACTTAAATGTGAAGATGTCCTGCATGTTTTTCTAAATTAACTTTTAAATTTGCGAAATTAGTAGATAAATCTTTTTCTGAACCTACTCCCCAGGTAGCTCCGACGTTTAACACGTGCCTTTTAATTTCGAAATAAATAAAAACATTTTTTTCTTTTCATCAACTTTGTGGATTCCTTTTCATGGTAAAATCAACTGCTATAATAACGATCAAATAACTGTAACAGTTTGGAAACGGAACTCGTATACCGCAAGATCACCGGTGCACCAGCAAAATGTATTTGATGCAATGCGTTCACCCGCTTTTGAAGACCCCAAATTAACCCCGAGAGTTTATTAACCCTGGAGAGTTGAACTTTGACATCAAAAACATACCGGTACGCTTGTTACAAGCTGCTCGGAACAATGCGCACCTCACGCATTACCGCATTTTTAGAATTTATACTGAAACCTATTAGCGAAAACTTTTGTAAAAACAGCCCACACGAGTTTTTTCAAAATAGCCGTCAATATACGAGAGACCTGCTCAACTGGAAACAGGGACGTAACGAGGTCAGATGGCCCCCCGGGACAAGAAGCAAGTTTGGCGCCAGATCATTCGGAAGCAAATGTACTGTGTTGAAGAAAGTACTTGTGACATGGTTGGGACTTTTCGCCGCCCCCGCAGTCATTTGGCGCCCCACAGTGATTCGGCGCCCGGTGAACTATGCCCTCCTTTCCCCCCCCCTTCGTTACGCCACTGACTGGAAAGACCACCTGATTTAAAACCATAGGAACTGAAAAACGAAGAACCCGCGTCTTACATTGTGGTGGCAGATGTGAAAACATTTTCCCCAAGCTTGCGCAGAGACACTGTGACTGAAGCTCTTGAATGTGCCTTGGAGAGGCATTCCATCTTCAACACCAAGGCCCGAAAAATCATTGTTGAACGGAACAAAATTTCCTTCAACCACGTTGTCATCCAATACGGCGACCAATTATATGACGGAAAATGGAACCACAGCATAACCAGTGACAATCACTCTGTTTGATTGCAAACATTGCTGCGCATTACATACTGCAACCGATTGTTGGTGTGCGAAGTGAGGCAGAACTTTTCCGTAAATTGATTGATGACATAGTTTGGATAACTGCATCAGAAGTTTCAAAGGAACATATTCGACAGATGCTAACTTCAGCATTTGCCTACAGTGGCTTGGAGCTAACTTTTCGCTAAGCCTGCACAATTGAACAAACCGGCGAAGTGGAGTTCCTGGATGTTAATCATTGCATAACTACTGAAGATGATTTTGGATTTGTCACTAAAGATTTAAGCTGTATGCACACGGAATGCGTCCTGTGCGTTTTTTGAGCGCATGCGTCTGATTTCGTGACGTCACGTCCTTTTCTGATGCGCCTGGTATGGTCTGCGTTCGAGCAGAACCTGTTTCTATATTGACGCATCAGACTCACTGCTTTGACTCACTTTTACTCGAACGCAGACCATACCAGACGCATCAGAAAATGACGTGACGTCACGAAATCAGACACATGCGCCCAAAAAACGCACAGGACCAGTGGCGTAGCCAGCCCAAAATTTTGGGGGGAGCCAAAATGTTTGATTGTAGGCGAATAATACTATTTTGTTGAGAAAAACGCGTTCAAAGAACAAAATGTCTATATTTTCTAAAAATGTGAGGGGACGTGGCCCCTTTGGAGCCCCCCTGGCTACGCCTACGCACAGGACGCATGCCGTGTGCATCCAACTTAAGTACAACCTACAGCGGAAGGAAGTCACGGTTCATTAACGGTAAATCACACCACTCAAACACGTCATTGAAGTCAATCTTATTCGGAGAAGCAATAAGGTTGAGGAGACTCAACCAAAGAAACAACTTAAATATCGACTTTAAGAAAAGGCGATCCACTCAAACTTTCCTTTGGACATGACAACTGACATGTTAGCAGTGACATCAAATAAGGAAGAAAAACTGCGCCCTCAGAATGTGGCAAAAAGATGATCCACATGGTTTGGGCTGCATCATTCCTCCACCTACTAACTCTTACGCAAAAAAAAGAACCTAAATGCGAAGGTAAATATCACTTACGAAATACTTGCCACAACTGGACAAAAACTAACCAACTACCAAGTACCACTACCTTGCTTTAAGTAAAACAAAAAAACAAACCGAAGGTGTGTCAGGCCCTTGTGCGCACGGTGCACTTTTTGGTTGTTATGGAAAATATAACAAATCCATGGTCCCAATTGCTTCGTAAATACTAACAAAAATATAACTTTCCCACTGAACCAAAACATGACATGTGAAAATAAGAGACTTGTATTTATGTGGTAACTTGTGTGATATGCCATCAACAGTGTCTTGACCAAACAGTAGGCTAAACAATTTTCCCAAGAGATGGTCATCGCACCGAGGTACTTGGAATAAACCAGATAATAAGGATGGCAGCGACCAAATGGCCTTATGGCAGCACTGTTCAGTGTTCCATGGCAATGACATCCTAATACATTACCCATCTATGACTATGAATCTTACACTGTTACTTTTATATAACAACCCAGTATGGATACCTGTAAAGATAATTGCTTGACTAAGCTTAACGCACAAATTTATTCAAAGCATGATCCCCCCTTGTGTGAAACAACTCTATGCCCCTTCGCGATTTTTATTGATGTTTTCCATTCTGCTTTGCCCAGTTGTTTGACCTTCTTGACCACCCATTCATGTTATATTGATACCTCACTTCAAAACGTTTAGAATTTAATTTAGAAGGCGCTACTTAGAGACTACGACTACCATCCCCACGAACGCTTATGCATTCTACCAATGCTCTGTTGCTAGTCATCGTGGCATGATTCCATCATTTTGGGTTTGTAGCTCAGTAATTGGTGTCAGTTAGTTATCCTGTTTTAGTGCAATGATTTGGGAACGGTATATTTTCCAGTTTTTACTTACCGCAACTTGTGTTTTCAATTATTCGTTTTCGTCTTGAGTTTGCTTGCTTTCTCAGCTCTTGCCTTAGCCTTTCAACTTTTCACCTGCAAGCAGTGCTTGCACATTTCACTGAAATCAGTTTCCTATTTTTAAAATTTGGTGATTGATTTCAACTTTGTCGCCTTTGTGGAGATCAAATTAGTTACTTGACAACAACTTTTACTTGTGGCGAAAGTATTATTGTGTGCATTATATTTCAGCTGAAGATAGACGGCATCTAGTTTACGTGTGTTTCGTGCAACTTTGTTCCCTGTGCTGATGCTGAGTTTGTGAAACCATCGACGTTCATACAGCATTAAAGCTAACCAAAGCCTTCCAACACGTCACACAGAATTTATTCTAATTTTAATCCAGTTGTTGTCTAAGATAGCCTAGCAGCAGTTTGTTGTTGTGACGTTGCAGTCAACAATCAGGGAGGAACCTGTTGCAGTGGTATAAAGACTCTCAGTGCTAAGTCTATGAAACCTTCGCTATTGATAAGGCATTTAGAGACAAAGCATCCCAATCCAAAACCGTCGCCAGAAAGTTTTCATGGGGGGGTACATTTGTTCTGGGGGCCTGACATTCTGAAATTTGATAAAAACTCTACCGATCAATACTGCTTCATATTTAAATTTGGGGTTAAATATGAAGCAGTATTGATTAGTTCTAACAGAACTGTCCCAATCACGCCATATAAAGTTTAAAATTCTTCCGACGCCATGAAGCGAGTTTAAAACATTAGAGGCTTATCTTGCCGGAAGTTTTCGCCAAGAACACAGACATCATATGACGTCGCACTTGAAATTGCCAAGCACCAAAACCTCACAGGATTGGCGAAACGCTAGTTTGTTAAAAGCTGTTTGTTGAAACCTATTTGTTGTAAATAATCAAACTACTTCGTGAAGAAGCTAGTGAAGCAAAAATGAGACGAATGTCTTTGTCCAGTGATACTATTCAGTGGCGAATCTCAGATATGTCGGAAGATGTGAAAGACCAAATGAAAATGAAAGAGTGTCCAACTCCAATGTTTTCTTTTCCAGTGGATTTGTCAACAGATGTTACTTCACGTGCTCAGGTGCTATATTCTTTCATGAGACATTAAAAAGGAGTTCCTGTTTTGTAAAGAACTGCGAACTACAACAAGTGCAGATGTTTCGGAGAAGATAAAATCTTTTTTTGTTTCTGCAGAGTTGCAGTGGAAATATATTAGTGTGGTTTGTAGCCTACTGACAGAGCTCCTGCAATGATGGAATCACGTTCAGGTTTTCAGAAAAAAGTTCAAGAACTTGTTCCTAAAGCAAAAGGTAAACACCTGTGTCGTTCACACATGTGCGCTTCCTAGCAGAACTTTACCTACTCCTCTGAAAAATGGGCTGGACTCCACGATACAAATTATTGATTACATCAAATCTGGAAGCCTTAACAGCTGCCTGTTTAAAGAACTGTACAAAGACATGAAATCGGCACATGGAGTTCTTCTATTCCACACTTCTGTACGCTCGCTACGAAAAGAAACGTTCTAACCGCGTTTTTGAAATGAAGGGCGAAATAAAGTTATTCCAAGAACTGGAAGCAAACGAGTTCACATCTTACATAGTGACAAGATTTGGTTGAAAAATCTTGCTTATTTTGCAGAAATTTTTGAAAATTGAATGACTTAAATCTAAAGCTTCAAGGAAAGGTTACAAACATGATCCAACTTCACGATGAATCTGCAAGCATTTTATTCGAAGTTGCAAAACTGTCGTCGGAAAGTAATGCCAGGAAACGTTGCTATGTTTGAGAAACTGCCAAGTGTGGTTGAAAAAACTGAGGAACTTAGTGAGAGTTTGAAGGTATCTACAATAATCCAACTTTAATCACTTGAAATTGAGTTCCAACAATATTTCTCTGAGCTCAAGTAGGAAGAATTTTTACAAAATCCGTTCTCTACCTCTCTGGATATAGCCAATATTCTCGATGAATTACAGGACCAATTTTGTGATCTTCGGAATAATTTATGAGCACGGGATATTTTCCAAGAAATGCCACTTTCTCAGTTCTGATGGGCTGTGCGTGAATCATTCCCACAACTGTCTGAAGTGCTTTTCGAATATTGCATCCGTTGCCACAGTATATCTCTACGAGAGTGGTTTTCAGCTCTGGTTCACATAAAAACGAAGGCTCCAAATTGTAGAAAGGTCGAGGATGATGCGAGATTAGCAATACCAAACAAAGTTGGCCATGCAGTTGCAAAGTCAAAGGCCGCATTGAAAATGTTCATGAAATTCAATTACCGTTTGAAGTTAAACGTTATGAAATGCATATTTGTGGTACACTACACAGTAGTAACCTTGTGGTAGTTTGTTGCATTTTTCTGGAAATGCATGCTTATTGGTAAATACATTTTGTGGTAGTGGTTATAATATCGTATATATTGAAAAAAAACCAGAAAGGAGGTCGCAGGCTGTGTGGAGATACCAAAGGGAATCACGGGCCGAACAAGGTTGAGAAATACTGCATTCGATGGTATGGCCCTCCGCTAAACGCGGCATTCTCAAACTGGCCCCCGAGCCTAATTAACTGCCCACCCCTGCTTTAAATCAATGCACACAAACCTAAGCACAGCGAGACCTGACAGCAGTGAGCAGGTCACAGTAACAGCAGTGAGTAGGTCAAGTAACAGCAGTGAGTAACAGCAGGTAACAGCTCAAGTAACAGCAGGTCACAGTAACAGCAGTGAGCAGGTCAATTTTAAAATAAAATTCGCAGTGATGATCGATTGTCAATCAAATGAAACACTACAACAATTACACACAGCAATTCCTCAAGGAGTAAATCATATTCAGACATATTATCTCAGCTGCACATTCTAACGTTTTGGTATTTAATTTGATAAATTTTGTTAACATTAATAGTCATAAATGATCTTTCAAAAATGGCAAATTTTTGGCATTAAAAAATATTGCCATAAAAATTGGCAAATTTTTTGGAGAACAGTGATTTTTGGCAATATTTGCCAAATTTGGCACCATCTGGCAACCCTGGGCCACAGTCCAGCTCTTTCAAAACTGCTAATCGAGCACCGCGGAACACGACCACCATATTCTATCGGTATCTGGTAACCGGTCAGCAGCATTTCTGCTCAGCTGCATCACGTTGTCATGAAGCATCGTGGATACAGGGATGTTGTCGTGAGTGCAAGCGAAAGAAGTGCCAATGTGACGTAACAAACTGATATTGTAAACACTTCTGGAATCTGTACTGCCGACATCGGCTTTTTCCGTTGTGCGATTTTATAGTAACGATAGGCTATGGCAGCACGCAAGACAAAACTAAATAACCTTCTATCAAGGAAAAAAGTGTGGAAATGAAGTGATCGCGATAATACATGAAACCTTTAGGAATGCAAGTGCGACGCGACCACCCCAGCTCCGCTAACACGATCAATTGAGTGCCGTCTAGTGGGTGGTCGTGCTAGCGGAGTTCCACTGCATATATTTATGCATATATCCAAATGACATCTTTGAGGTAGATAAAATTTTCTTTAAAAATTATTTTCAGAAAAATCAGCTTTCCATACCAGATTCCCGACCAAAAAAAACTAACCTAACCTGAAATCTAAACTAACCAAAATTTAACCTAACCGTACCTACAGGCTACCATAATAGCCCAGTTTGATATGCCCTAAATTGATATGGTAAAATTATAATTGTACACATTGCAATTCAGTAATTAATTTTTCTGTTCACAATCAAGGACAAATCAGCAAGACTAATAGTAAGAACAAGAGCATGCACTCACTTATCAATAACTATTGTCAAATTAACCTTCACCTATTACGTTCATTCATGAGACATAACACTACTGAATTGTTTTTATTTTTCTACTGTATTTAGAACACAAAATGGCACTCAACAAAATTCTCAGTCATAAGCACATCGTACGACTTACTAAAGTCGTAAATCGAATTAGTCATTGAGTTTAGCGTGAGCAAACAGACCTCTGCTCGTCACTGACATTGCTGCATTGTGGGTTTGGTTAAACCAGTGGTTCTTAACCTTTTTTACATACCTTACCCTTTCATCGAACAAGAATACCAAATTTACCCCCAATACACTCAGTGGTGCTCATTTATTGAAAATACGAAATGAACAAACTCGTACAGTTTAGAATGATTTATAAAAGTTTACATTGGCTGCATTTAATGGTGCAGTAAATTTATCCCCTTGGAAGATAAAATTTGCCCCCAGGGTAAATTTACCCCAGGTTAAGAACCACTGGGTTAAACCATAGGCGTAGCCAGGGGGGCCAAAAGGGCCATGCCCCCCCAAATTTTTGGAAAATATAGTGATTTTGTGCTTTGAGAGGCGTTTTTCCAAACAAAATAGTGTTATTCGCCTAAAATCAAACATTTTGGCCCCCCAATTTTTTGGGCTGGCTACGCCACTGGGTTAAACCCAAGTGAATCAGATGACTTACGAAACAATGCATTCAGCACAAGCACAAAGTTACGGAAAATGTATCTTTTGGATTTGTTGGTCGCCATTGTCGCGACATTACAAGTAGTAGAGAGGATAAATGTATATTTTATCTTTAATTCCTAGTCAAGTCCCTACGTTTCGAGCTATAGGCCAATATATAGCTACGAGCTAGGTAAATACTTCTCCAACGTTTTCATTGAAATTCTGTTTACTAATGGTTGAAAACAGTCTTTTGCAAAACTGACCATCCTAAAACTAAGTTCTCCACAATAGTGCTGCTTTCTGTCTTCCACTCTTCGGCAAAAGTTTCGCTGAGATTTGCCTGAAAATGTAACTTTGTAACATTGTGTACACTAGCATCATTAAATTTTACGCTGTCTGTTTCTGAATACGTGACCACCAGTGTTACAGCAAAGCCAGTTGCATTTCTGCCCGAAACAAATTATAGCTGTTCTGTGGTCTCTCACGCGTGCAGCTGTTAAACTCGCACTGTTTCAAGAAAATAACCTTTCTAGCAGTATTCCACACAGGGTAAAATGTCGGACAGAGGCAGTTAACCATCTTTCGCGGTCTCTAGAAACTTGAAAAATGATAAAAATAATTTTATCGAAGCTAAAATTTATAAACTAACAGAATCAATGATACTATACCAAACTCTATTTCAACATCAACTTCACGATGTGTACATCTAACATGAAAAGCTCTTCACACAAAACGTGACAAACGTCACTTTTATTTTTGAAACCAGTTCTACTCTTCTTGAAATAGCCCCGCACTAAAATATGATTCGATTTAATAATACCAGAATGTTATGTGGCAGCATTAAAAAAAGTTTACCGAGGCAATTGCCTCATTTGTCTCAATATAGCTACGGCCTAGATAACCCCTAATGCGGCATAGAGAAGTGCATAATATCGTGGCCCGCATATCCCCTCCCAGGCTTGATCAAAAGGTCTTTTCACGGTTGGCTGTCTTGCTTTGCTAATTAGATTTTTTCTGTGCACAGTCATTGAACGCATGTTTTTCAAGGCTTGAATGTTAGCCCTCTGCTGGTTGCTTACGTGCATGCTGTCTCCGTGATTTGTAGTAGCAGCCCGTGTGACAAAATCAGCTGATCGCACATGAATGACGCAGTTGGAGCGCGTGGTCGGATGGTGAGAAAAAATGGCGCAGCCCAAGCAAGTATTTGCTGCTGTGGTGCAAGCTGCGTGGGAGCGGTCGTCCGCTGTTGCTTGGTGAGGCGGTCCGAGGCCTACTAGAAAAAAAAAATTTCGCTGAAGACCCTTTTTTCTAGGAGGCCTTGGGCGGCCTCAATCAAATGCGGCACTATCAGTGGCAGAAGTGATGAAACTTTGTAGCAAAGATAGCAATGAAGTTTGCTGCGCGTGATCAGCAAACTAGTTTGGCATGATATCCAGGCCAAATTCTGACGTGCCTGCCCTGTCTGATTTTTCCTGGGCTTAAGCGTGCAAAATAGCTAACTGCGCTAATCGTAAACTGCACCTTTCAGTAAACTGCGTTAAACTTCTGAGAAGGAAGCACAAATGTTTGTTTTGGTTTGTGTAGGCCAGGTCAGGACACCATTATATTCATTGTCACAAAGATCACAATAAAATGGCATGTGTTGACCAAAATGGAGGTAATAATGATGTCTAAAAGCAGTCTAGGCACAGTATGTACACTTTCACTTATGAACTGTAGCCTAGAAATCTAGTTCACCGAAGTAGCAATGATGCTCTCAGATACTATACTGTATTCTCCAAGGACAGGTAAACTTGTACAATAAATAATACACAGCAGTAGAGTTCAGTAAGGCAGTGTGTGAGATATTCATGTTACATATTTGTTAAATGAAACATAATGGACACTTGATTTGTTATATCATTGAACATTATATTAACCTAAAATTTGTTCTATTATTTTGTAGATTTGTCATGAAAAAGGTGCAAAGTATAAAGTAACAATGCAGAAATATAAAAATTAATGCACAGAAATGGTTAAAAACAGAACTGATTCTGCTGTCACAGGCTAGAACATTGAGTTAAAAACCTGAATATTTTTTTGATATATACAAATTTAGTTGTTTAACATGAAGGAATTAACTGGGTTAAAAGTAGTATGCTGAATGCTCTACAGCAATGCTTCTCAACCTTTTTGATGAAGGGGTCCAAATCCAAACTTACAACTTTGTTAGAGGGCTGCACTAAAGAAATTTTGGGTAGACGAGACCTGTAATTTTAACACAAGTCAATTGACACATTTTGATTTATAGGAGAACAAAGTCTTATTACACAAATTATTAAAATTTTTGTTGAAACATTACTGAAGGTCGCACAAACAAAGGCAGCTTGGGGACTGCATGCAGCTCTCAAAACAGTGGCGGGGAACCACTGCTCTACACTTACTTGAATTAACCAAGTTAATTCCTTCATGTTAAACAACTCCTGTTGTTTCATTTGTTAAAAACTTCCAAGGTGTTGAGTTGGAAAATATTGTAATTTTTCTGCATCTTATAGAACCTGCGAAATCTTTATTTTGTTTCTATTTTTATTTCATTGTTTTTATATACAAAATGTTATTACTTTGCTTATGTGTTTTTATATAGTCTCTTTGTTTATCTCAGACCATGGTCCAAATCAATCACTTGCAGGGGTACTATATGGCAGCAATCATACGTTTTCTTGAAACAGGTTGATTGGTAAAAGTTTTAATCGATAAAAAACAGTTCTACTTGTGTTTGACAAAACTGTGACAAATGTAATCCCTTACATTTTTTTCAAGAAAATAACCTACCAAAAATAATAATTATCGATTAAAACTTTTACCCTCTTGCCCTCTTTGCTATGCCCTGTATGTCTGATTGTGTGTTGTGATGTCAGTCACATGTAAGTTTTTTATCAACGACTGCATTGTTGGTTATTCTTAAATAAATAATATATTGTTTTATGACTGTTCTGACCAATATTTGTATGACATTTCAAAATTTATTAGAAGTCTATTGATATTTTTTGCAAAAGCTTTTCTTCAGTGTTTACTCACATTCTTAATTAGTTTGCTAATAATGGGCATTATGTTGTGCTTTCAAAATTCATAAATGACAGTATGGCATTTGTTATGTTAGTGCACAAAGCTACAAGTACTAGTGTAAATGAGCTTAATACTGTATTTCCCAGACAGCTAATGCTCACTGAAGAGTGAAGGCTGTTGTACTTTACATGCTCTGTTAGCAGTGTCCACTAGTGTGGTCTGAAAGCTTTATAGAAAATAGTTGGCCATCTTCCTGTGTGGTTCTACAATTGGCAGTCTAGCCCAAGGAGTATGGATAGATGGCATCTGAAGATTTGTACTGCACATTGCTAAACAGTGAAAATAATTTGTTTGGATATAAAGTGGCTATGGAAACCTGAACAGAGTTCAATTTCATCTGAATTTACCCAACCATAATTCAAATATAATTTGGTTGCCAAAAAAAACGAACAGGGAAATATGCTTCAAGACAGCATGTTCAACAGTTCTTTTGTTGCCTCTACTTCATAAGCTTTACTTAAATACTGTACGTAAAATCGCCTAAACTCAATTAATACATCAAATTGAGATACCTAAGGTGACAACATAACTATCTCGGAGTTATTCAATTTTGCGGTAGAAATCAAAAACTAGGTAAGAGGTATAGTTAGATGACCACATTTTATTTTACCAAAGCTGGTAGACTGGTTTGGATGCTTAGTTGGGTCAAACCAAAGACTTAAATGGTAATTGTGATCTGTCCAGCCTTGTGCTCAGCATTAATGGGTATGCGCAAAGAAACAGTTCATGTGTGGTGCTGCCACTGACTTGTCATGGATGCAGCATCACTATGAAAATAGCTGCAAAGCCCCTGTCACAATGAAGCAGCGATGGGTGTTGCAGACCATTGGTGACATTACAAAAAAGTATGAAAACAGAGTTTAAATGACATTGAACTGAACCATTTTTTGTGATGAAATCATGACAGTTTTCATAAAACAACAGTGAATTAATTGTCAACCCCAATTCGTTTTCCTGTAATATCAGAAAACCTTACATATGAAAAAAATCGTTGTAAAAAGGCTCCTCTAGGTGCTTGCTATACAAAGCAGTGGTAGTCTTGTTTCTCCTTTAGCTAAAAGCTATTCCTAAATCATGAGTGCTTACTTGTGCTAAGGAATTGTTTTGTGATTGATGTTTCACTCACATGTAGTGCATGTCTCTGAAGTATTGTGTTGAAGGGATTTGATTTCATTGTAACAAAATTGCAGATTTCATGCTAGTATTATGAAAAAGTTTGTTGCATGACTATCAGTGATTATAAAGCCTCACCATGAATGTGGTGTACAAAGGAATTGGTTACCTTAGGCAGTGGTACAGTCAAGTAAATCCTGCAACTTTGACAGGCAAGTACTTACTTTAATATGGGATTACACATCAATATCTGTTCACTTTAAAGTTTTCTTTATGATCTGCCAGATACTTGTGTTTTGCAAGCTTACGAACTGTAAGCTGTTGGCTTATCATTTTTAAAACCTTGTGTTTCATAAATCATCACAGTTCATTGCCATTTCAATCTTCATGCCTCTCGCTTTATTTTAGAGAAAATGACAGTACCAGTGAGTTTTGCGCATTTTCCATGGTTTGTGTAGTACAGGTGGTGCTCACACTTTTTCAGCATGAGAGCTACTTACAGCAAAAATGCAAAACATATTTATTAATAAATATCGTGAGAATTCTTTTTATAATGTATGTTGATGTACCTTGCATACCCACATAAGCCCATACTGCACAACACAATTAACTGCGTACGTTTTTGTCATTACCTGACTTTACTCTGATGACTTGCACTGAATGGAATCATCCCGGGTGTTAATGCCATGCAATCTACCCACTTTGTATCAATTGTTTAGTCATATGAAACAATAAATAAATCAATCAGTACCTTTGTGATCGACTGGTAGATAGCAACTGAAGTATTGAGCACCCTGGGCACAGTATAAGGTGGTGACAGCTCAGTGGTAGAGTGGCCATCATATGGCTCTGTCAAAAAGGTTAGATAATGGATTGTGCATGGTCTCTTAATTTTCTTGAATAGGAGTGATCTTCATGGAAATTAATTTTTGATGATCGATAAAATGTTAATAATATAAATACTGCTAAGCAAGCACTTTCAAGGATAGTTCCTTTTTTTGGAAAAACTGTATTACCCAAGCAAATCTAAATTAAGTAGCAATCATCCAAATTGTAAGTTGATTGCATATTGGCATTTATGCCATTGCTAGAAGTTTTGCGTTGTTAGTTTTGAGTGAAGATAAAATCGAAATGAACACAAGATTATTGGACTCAACTTAAATTGATATTTTTCTGGCTTTGTTAAGCACTGTAATATTTTGTGGCACATGATTACAGGAGTTACTTTTTGAATTGGTGAATGAAGTCTGAAACTTGCAAATTAATTATGCGTCAATGAGTAATGATATTTATTGTCAATATAAAACAAATCATGCTATGCAGCTTATGAATTTAAGTATTACTGCTTTAATTGGTGTGTATTAAATTAAACTTTAAAAATTTCCAGCATTAAACTTAACTGCAAAACCAAGTTGGTAACTGATTACTTTAGAAGCAATTTTTTGTGTAACTATAGATTTGATAGATTTCGTTCCAAATTTTCAACATAATTGTGTCAGAGCAGTCATGAAAGGGAGGTAAATTATTGTAAAACATAGACTGTTGTGTTGATATGTTCTTATAAAAGGTGGAATAAACTTTTTGTTGTACTTTGCTTTGTTGAGAGTAGCACGACTCAGGTCAAGGTAAGTTTCTCTCAATGACTTTTCAAAAAACTTCATTCATTACTGATTTTCCCCTCGTATGTTTATTCACAAGTTTTTTGCTGTTTTTGTGAAGTGCTTCCAATAAGGGCAGAAGTTAAGTGACACCTACGTTTTTTTTGCAGGTGCTATTGACATTCTCGTTGTAGAACAGCCTGATGGCACATTAGTAGCTTCACCGTTCCACGTCCGGTTTGGAAAACTGGGCGTTCTGAGAGCAAAAGAAAAGATGGTAAGTGTCACTATTTTTGACAGATCATCACCAGCTGTTAAAAATCTCTCATGTTTATTGTTCAAATGCAGAGTTATGATGTAGTTGGTATAAATAGGTGTTACACACTGAGGTAACTAGGTTAAAAACTGTGTTTTAATTTCTTTAAACAGTGGAGCTCCCCCATGAAGCGTGATTTAGTTTTACGGAAATCTAGTGTATGTATGTATGATGTTTAATGCAAACTAAAGTCTTGCAGAAAGTGTTTCATATATTACTGTTGATAGCAAGTTTGCAGATTCCAAAAGGTAGTTTTTGCACCTTTTTGGAAGATCACCAAAGCTATTTATCAGAACCTGGGGACATGTCAGTAGGCAGGGAACTTGCTTTCTTGTATTGTTCACACGGATCGATTCTGTGGCGAATCCAAGCACGTCCATTTTTGTTTGAGTTGAAAATGTAAGTGAAATTAATATTTCACAAAGCACGTTTCAATACCTTTCAAGGTTAACATTGCTATCAATGATGAGAAGATCGTTAATCTGCACATGAAGCTAGGAGATCAAGGAGAAGCATTCTTTGTTGAGGAATGTGATGATGAAAATGCTGTTCCAGTAAGCTTGATCACATCGCCTCTGCCCTCTCGGCCATCTACTCCTACAGAGAACGGTGCTTCTGATGACAAGTTGTGAGTTTTTTTAATTGCAATTCGCCCGACAACTTTCTTTCGGAAGTTGGTGCATGTTTTGCGAGCCGTATTCTTTTTATCACCTTTGAAAATCTTTGATCGTGCCATCAACGTTATTTAGAACTGAATGCCTCGATCAACAAGGCACGTATCAAATTATTAAAGCATATTCCTTTTGGTTACTTACCGATTCCGTTAAACTTAGTGTTATCCAGTCTATGGACCGAGTTGTGCGGATTAACTTGTTTCTTACTCTAGTTGTGGTATTTGATCCACTGTAAACCTTACATAGTAATCGTGACGGTCTTTGGTGGCAGTGATTCCTGTGTTGCACAAGTCAGACTGCTTCGCCAAGAATTTTGAAACTCAGTAGACAACAAGTTCAGCCACCCAAAGTTTCAAGTAGCGATAGAGATCCCCCACTGAGATGACTTTATTAAATACTTATTCGCCGTACTGTTATATATGGAAAGTCGTGAAAGTGCTTTCTGTCTGTGGTGATTTATATGTCTCTGTGAGTATGTCACGTTGCCCATCATACCTGCCCGCAATTGCTTGGAGGAATGTAACCTGGATCTCATTGTTTCTGCTGTTAGTCTTTTTGCTCAACGGTTGCTCTGCATTTGGCGATGGCACTTTTTCAGATTGCAGCAAAAACAAGAAGTAATGTCGAACATTCGTGGTATGTTTGTCATGTTGCTCGAACAGAAAGCAAATTTACACGGATTTGTTTTGCACTCAAACCGCTTGGTTCAACTTTTGACCCACAGTTACCTATTGTGATGTATCGGTGATTGGCTGTCAAGCGCAGGCGTTTCCGTGGTCTGACGGTATGCTGTGAGTGGTAGCCGTCGTAAGCACATTACTGCAGATCTTCACAAAACATCTGTCCCATTTACGTTTTCTGTTATTGCTGTTTGCTTTTGTCCTCGCGTAAACAATCAGGGTGTTTGGCTTCATGCTTATAAAAAGTTTGCTGCTGTGTTGTGAGTCATTTTTTCACGCACAGTATTATGTATGTTGTAAGTAGCAACTACCGGGTAATGTTAACAGCAATGTTTATGTACTCCATTCCGCCCCGAGCGTGTGTGCTGTTCAACTAATATGTGGCTGAAATTGGGACTTGTTGTGTTGAGAGCCAGTCTGAACCAGCGCGCTTATTCTTTATGTCGTCACAATCACATAATCGTGCCGGCTGTGGTAACCAATACTTCTCGGTGAAAGCGTCTCGTGACTTTATTCGAGCGTGACGCAGAATGTCGGTGTTGACATGGCGCAAGCGTCGCGCGGTTCTCTGCAGGAGTTGGCCTGATGTGCGGGGGTAACTTATGGTCACACTGGTATTGCGTGAATCCTTTAAAGTCATTAATGATCACGCGAGCACCATAGCTTGATAGTGCTTTCCTTCCAAACTTTCCGGCACCGGTTTCGAGCGTGCTTTTATGCGAGTGGTGCTGTTATCAGCCCAGTGCATATCACTGCGGTGGAAGTTCGACCCGGTGAAATTTACTTAAAGCTGTGCCGCGCCGAGTGCAAAGCCCTGTTTTTCAGGGACAAATTCTGCTTACCTAAGTCAATTGTGGCGTTTGTGAAATGAAACAAACATGTTTGTTCAGCACAGTTCTTTCTGCGTCACCATGATTACGTCGTTTCACCGTGAAATTTACATCATTCCTCGATTACTTTTCCCCATCAGTTCAGGTCCAAAAGAAAAAATGTGCTTCGAATTATCTTCAATCTGAACAAGATTTTTGGAATGAGGATGCGTAGTGCTGCGTGAAATCGATTTCCTGTTAAAATAATTTGTTCGATAGCTTCGCTTGTTTGTTACCTTTGTGGAGACTCGATGCTTCAGTACACATATGTGCTAGTTTGAATTATCGCAAAAAGAAGAAAGCAGAGCCGAGTCGGCTGATTACTCGATTGCTTACAACCACAGCTTTTAATTGTCGAATCATCCACAACGTCTTTCAATTTTGTGAATTAGGTAGCAAAAGACAGTATAATGACCTCTCCAGCTGAAGTAATGCCTGTTAATCATCTTCTTAACTTTCGTACGCTTTTCTATAAATATACAAAACTCGGTTAAAACGTATAACATGTCTGAATACAAAATACGATATGTAGGTTTTAATACTCTCGAAAAATCATGCAGTTTTGTTGCTCAGACGTAACAGCCGCTACCAATACGGAAGCGTTGCCGAATCGATATATTGTACTTGGTTATCGCAGAGACGAGGAAGTTTGCGCATCGATGGTGTCGATGGAGGAGGTTGGCAAAAGAAAGCGGAGGAAGAAGAGGAAGAGGCGCAGTATCATCTCTTCCAGCACCACTTCCGCTTCAGACGACACTAGGACTGTCGGCGGATCATCAAGCTCTGAGATCGAAGATGAACCTGTACAAATGTCCAGCGCGGTCGAAGTTCAAGACAGCTCTGGCAAGAAGTCCACTACTGAGAGGAGCATGAGCGTTGATTCGACGGAGAGTTACCAGTAAGATTGCTTTGTTGGTCGTGGCCATTATCTTTTCTTATATGCATGTTGAAACGACTGGCTTTCGCTGTCGCAGAAGTTAATCCATTACTCGTTCAGCGACCGGATGGCTTCGGCTTGTGTTGCTGCGCTTTAGTGTTATTGGATGCTGCCTGGTTTGTTCGTTAGCGGAAATGTCGTATATACCAGCGGAACTACGCGATAAACACGCCAGCTGGTGATTTTTACTTTTGCAGCTCCGGTGCGTACAGCGCGAACGAATCAAGGTGCTTGTGCGATTTTCCTCAGGTTTGCCAATTTACCAGCGCGAGTTTTTTTATTTTATGGTCGTGCTGCAGGTTGGCGTTGCCGTGCGTACCTATTATCCGCGTCACAGAGATTGTTAGTGATGCTGGCGAAAGTGACTGCAGTCTTCGTGTTCGTGATCAGTCAAGCAGGTACACTGAGAATGACTTGCAGTTATCTGCGCAACCGCCTGGAGTTACAGGATCTTTCAATCTGCGCTGCACGATCACTGACTTGTTCCTGTTCGCTCCCGGTTTCTTGTTTTGAGTTGATCTCTTTGTGGCGTTAGTTTTGGCGAAAGACTGCGAAACAAACTGTACCCATGGGACATTGTGCGCAGTGATTTAGTGGCTCAGCTTCGTAGTAAAAATCAACTGCTCTCTAAATATATTAAAATCATCGTTATACAAGTGGTAGTGCAGTTTCAAATCACAGTTACTTGCCTGCTTGTATCCAGCTGCTTGCAAGCCGTGTGATATTTGAATAGATGACCTCTGGCTTTAATTTGCTCTGAAAAGCAGGGAATTGCGCAAAATTCACTTCAGCATGTTTGCTTTGCTTTGAGAACGCTGAAACGTGCATTCCTGTTGAAACAGTCAAATGCTGTTGCGTTGGTTTTCTGGTTTGGCATGTTCTCGTAATTAGGGGTAACCAATCACAGTGAGTATACGCACTTCGCTATCTCTTGGGATATTTTGAGCGGTTGTAGATCCCTTTGCGTGACGAGTCATAACATTACATGTGAAACCTCACTAATCGCAACTTTTGCACCAAACAAAATGTGAACTCAGTTCATGCAAAATCACTTGGGACATTCTACTGTTTTTGCCGTTACCGAACATGTGATGGCTTCCATCCCGGGTTGCAGCCTGTAAAAGTGTAAGGAGTACAAGGTGAATACAAGAACAACAGTTGCTCAAGAGGAAGTCAATTAACGTTTGGACCAGGGGCTGGCAATTAGCCGCCCGCTGGCCACATACGGCCCGCCACAGTGCTTTTAGTGGCCCGCGGAAGCATTTAGAAAATGTCTTCAAATCGAAGTTCCTCCACTTAGCCTCAGCACCACAGCTAACTTGAAGAGAGCCTAGCTTCTATTTCCAATACATACGACCCTCTGCTAACCGCGATCTTCTCAAATTGCCCCCGAGACAAATTAATTGCCCACCCGTGGTTTGGAGACGATCTCTCAAAACAAGCAGGGCCTGTGTCAGGTGGTATTTAGCATCCGTGGTATAAAGCAAAAGGTCTTTGTTTTCTGTTGCACTCGTATCGTCTGGAACTTTCCTAGTGCTGCACCTTAATCAGTTTGTCATGACTGAAGGGAAGCTTTTAGCAAAGAATGACCACAATTCATTCACTACAATATAAACATTTTGTTTCATTCTCAAAGTAGTGCGGTGGTTCTTAACCTTCCTCGAGGTACTGAACCCCGCACGTTTGTCCGCGCATTCACCGAATATTTCGTAACTGGAAAAATTACACGATTACTTCAAAATGTCGATGCACATTTATGCTAATTGAGCCATGCATCGGACCCCGCCTAAGCCCTGAGACTGGCTCACCGAACACTTTGGGTTCGATCAACCCAGGGTGGGAACCACCGAACTAGAGCGTAGCCCAGGTCTACCGTTTATTGCTGAACACACCACATTACAGAGGCCCAGCGAGCCACCATAAATTAGACGGATAAAAATTTAAGACCATAGTGAAAGATTCATGTCTTGCCAAGCCTAATGACAAAGTTTTCGATCAAGTTTGACAAATGCGTGTTGCTGACAGAATTCCTAATTTGAATTTTGTACGCCTGATTTCATTTCTGATTGGTTTGCTGTATGCTGTTTCATTTCGCCCGCATCCAATCGATGTTGTCAAAATTCCTGTTGTGACAGTTTCTTTGTTTCTGCAATTATTTCCTGAACCGATTGCAGGTCTGGCTTGCAAATGTGAATTAGTTATCGTAACACGGTCGAGAATTGCGTCAAATCTGACAGTGTTTGTTTTTTTTTCTTGGAACGGACCGTCGTGCTGTTTGTTTGTTTACCTCAGGAGCACCGGGCTGTTTGTTTGTTTACATTAGGCTGATGTATGAAATTGCCGCTGCACTTTCTCTTACGCATATAATGCACGAGAAAACTGTCAGCTCCAGCAAATCGCTCACGTTGACAATTGCAGCGCCGCAAAGGTGCGCATTCCTAATACAACGGTTCACTTCGTCGAAGTGTCGGCGCCGCTTTGGCCCATCAGGAAATGCTATAGCAATAAATGCTTGCGTCGGCCAGCAAACCTCCTTAGCTTATACTGTTCGAGTCGCAGCAGTAATTGCAGCTATTCCTACTTTGTGCAGCGATGGAGAGAACCGAAGTTTTTCTTCGATGCGCTGCGTACTGTCAGACAGCGAACTCCCAGGGATGGACAGGTGAGTACCTTTGTTCTAGTTTTTTTCATTCAATGCCACGACGGGTTTTTAAGATGCTTAGAGAAATTTTCGCTTTTTGCTACACCGTGCATCCCGCTGAAATATATACTGTGTTATTTGCGGAAGTGCGAGATCGATTCAACACTTTTGTTTTGTGGTTTTCAAGAGATGACGAACCCGATAATTCGACAATATGTTGCACATCCAGTCCAACTTTTTTGCTTCCAATACAATAATCGCTTCGGCCTTTCACTGTGACCCAATGTTCTACCAGATCACAACCTTTTTGCAATGTAGAGCCTCATCTACTTCCCCCCAAACAGTGGCAGACCCCAACGTTTTTTCAGCAATTCAGAAATAGGATTTGGTCACTGCATGGTTAGCCAGAAATACAGCAATGTGCACTGCGTTAGATGTTCATAAAGCATAAAAAATCTCTTAAAATGCAAACAAATATCTTTCGCACAAAAATATAATGATCATTTATTTCAAAGCGGCTTCACTTAGTGTTAGTCAGCATCTGTAACAATATCTTCAACTCCATTTGTCAGTCGCATCCCGACGATTTTATGTTTGTTTCCTGAATTAAATAACGATTTGGAAGCGCGTTGGCTTCATCTCGAAGAATGCATGATTTTCTGCATGTGTTTCCAGCAAAGCGATGCCGATGAATCTCAGTCCCTTCAGCGACTCGGAAGCCACGGAAACCCGGCAGCCCTCGGATGTAATGTGGGGCTGGGGACAGCTGCCAGGCAGGAACAAGCAAGGTGAAGTTTTGTCAGCGTTTTCTCGGTTTGCGCTGTTTCCTGATCGACGCCGCGCGTTGTGCTTTTTAGGCCACGCTACATTCAGCAAGTGGACAGTGCTTTGGCGTCGTCTGCTGCTGTTTGTTTTCGTTGACTGTTCGTGCTGCTTTGTCACACAGTCATCCACCGCTTTTGCGTTGCTTGTGACGCAGTCGTCAGCGCTGCGTTGATGTTTTGCAATTTTTTGCTTGCGTCGAACAGATTCCGAATCGTCTTCTGAAGACGCCGGTGCCTTGGAAACGCCAAACTTCACCGAGGAAATAGACGGAGCGATGTTGGTGGAGCCTGACTTTAGGTATTGCTTCGTCCGGTAGCAAAGTTGTTTGTTCTCAGCCCATGCGGCTTTCGCACCGAGAGCTGGCTCGCTCATCGGTTGCGTGTGTTTAAATGAACTGTCATCAGGATAGCAGCAAAATATTTGGCTATGACGTTGGTTGTTCTAGCAAAGAACAAAGTGTTGCATCAAAGCTTGATCATTGCGACACACCAAGACTTTTTTCCGACCTTCGGATAAACCACTTTAATTTTGCCACAGCATATATTGCTGCAAGCCACAGCAGAAAATAAACTGCTCGGTAGCTTCTGCATTCGTGAATCGCAGGTTTAATTGTGGTATTATCCACCTTTTTGATTAACGCTGAATTTGAGACGTCGCCCTTCTGAGAAAACCATGTCTCTTTTCGACCAACTCATCTTCTTAAAAAGTTGTTCTCGCGATTTCGTTGGTTTTGTGATGAGATATCGCAGACCTTCAAAATAACTGCACTGGCCTATTGTCAGCACAGCCAGTGTTTTTTAAGGTGTTTTGAGAGACCGAAACGGTCTCTTAAAATACAGTAGAAACTCGCTTTGCCACCACCATCAAATACACTACAACTTTGCTTTAAGACCAGTTCAGTACTCGCATGAAATAGTTGCGGTCTGTCAAAATGTCTTTGCAGTCAGCAAAGTCAAACCTTAAGAAACCCTGAGCACAGCAAACTTCGTTCCATAAAATATTTTTACGGATTGCTTTGCGTGCAAATCTTGTAGCTTTGAAAACAAAAACTTTCTCCACACATGAGTTGCAAGATGAAGCATCAGAGAAAATTGAACAAAAACAATGTATGTTTTCGTAATTTTGATATATAGCGATACATAGACTGCAAGTAATGTTAGCAAAAACAACATAAATGCAAAAGTGCAACCACTAAAACAATCTTTGAAAGTCCAAACAAGTACGCTGAATTAAAACTATTGTTCTTTCGGTAAACATAGGTTGAGACCAGTCCCGTCGCCACGGGGGGCTTTTGTGGGCTTAACCCCCCCCCAAACAAAACTCCAAGCCTCCCCAAATTGAAACACGAAACACTATAAATCAGTTGAGATTTTGTCGGTTTTTAGAGTGTCAAGCCCCTCCGCACAAACCCAAAGCCCCCCTATTGAAAAGTTTCTGGCGACGGTTCTGGTTGAGACTACCAATACAGATCATACATGCATTACACCATGAAGACTGTTTCTTCACCCCGAACCATATATGAACCGGTTCAAAAGTTGTTGGTTACCATCTGCCAGTAAACCGGACCGCTTGGTTTTAATCTCCTGAATCGGTACAAAACCGCAACCAATTTTGCTGCCGTTTCGAAACCCTGCTTTCATAGAAAGCTATCCTTGCTTCCTTATCGAAATTCCGCAAAAGAATGCTTAGCGCTGTTGTGGTGATGAAAGCGAGACCTGTAGTCATTACCTCCATCCGGCAGCCATGCAACAATCGATGCTCTCAATTTTCGCAACACCTTATTAAAAACGCTGCCGCGTTCCGTCACTGCGTTCTTTGAACATTCTTTGCCGGCAATTTTGCGGTGAACCAGGGTTGAGAACCACGACCGTCGAACTTCAGTGACGCAGGAAAAGCCAATTGCAGCGTTAGTCAAACTGGAACACTTGCGTTCCGCGACTTTCTGCACAATGCTCCGCCGAACAGTAAACGTGACGCATTGCATGTACATTTGACTCCTTTCGTCACATATTGTTGTCTTGTTACCTCATGATGAACATGAATGCTGTTGTCGGCTCCTCGCTTGTGCGCTTTTGGAGAGAAGAAATTTCGTAATAGTTACGCATTCCAGAGTGGAAAAAGTTGAGTTTGCTGAAAAACGTGTGTTTATTGATTGTACTTAAATGTTTCTCATTAAATTTGCTAAGAAAAATCCTTCACACAATTTTTTATTGATTTTCGCTTCCTTGTTTCATATGTTGGGTACATATTTCATTGGACTTTGCGAAATTTAAGTCTTAAGTTTTTTCTTGATAAGGCCGCATCCAGGGATTTGTTTTTTTTTGGGGGGGGTGTTGGCCTGACAAACCTGTAACCAGAATTTGTTCGGAGGGATTTGGTCAAAAAAAGCTCATCGCCTGCATAAGGTGCCTTCCAGCCTCTGCCCCAGAGCACCCCTAAGTACGCGCTTTTACTTCTTGCTGTTCCATGAAGCGAAATAGCAAGGCTTCGTTTTCCTTGGCTAAAAAAGTTTTCAGAAACCTTGGACAATTGGGTCAGCTTGATTACTGCCCAGTGCCAAACGCTCTGCTCTTGTTTTTTTCACTTTTTGTCAAGGACGACGACAAAGCGTTGTCGTAAGTTTGTGGCTGACAGTATGTTAACAAGACGAAAGCTTCGTGCACAATTGCTGCAAAACTGTAATCGCGGTAATTTGAGTGAAAGCCACTGTTTTGAGGTGCTAAGCATGCGAGGCTGTTCACGTGCGCCTCTCCCGCAACGGCCCTTCGTGTGGCTGCAGCTGACAATTTTGTTTCGAAATTCATCAGAACTATTCCTACGAGCGACAGCGTTCGGGTCGAAGATGAAACTGAGGCTCTACACAAGAAAGAAAGAAGTAAGTTGTGCTGCTTGTTAACTAACTGCCTTAACCGCCGGTCTGAACCTTGTACCTTGCGGTTCCCTGTATCCACTCCTAAACCCTGATGATATCTCTGGGTTCCGCGTTCGACACACAGGGCTATGATTATCTGTTTTAATATACGGAGCACTCTTAGCGATGTTGAAACAGTTACCTGGCATCGAGTGTTCAGTTTCGCGCGGAATGTTTGCCTTTGGCGGTAACTGTTGGAAAAGCGGGCTGCTGGGAGCAGAATATCTAGCAAGGGTGTGCAATGCTCGTGGCTCATGCGCGCGACTTGAGCTGCTTCATACTGCAGCGAGATCGACTGCAATAAGTTCACTTGAAAAAAACCCAGTGAAGCTGTCACAAAAAAGACCACAAAACGCGTATTGCGTTGCTGGTGGAATACGTTTTATAGGACACGAAAGTACGAGTTGCGAAACCACCCACGAATAAAAACCTTAGATCTGGCACACTCACCTCAACAGGTGTGCGGCATGGACGAAGGTTGTGGTAACGTGCGCACTGTGGCCCTCGGGCGAGTAGTCTTGTTTGAGGTGCGGTCTCACCAACATCTGAAGCACCTTTCGAGTATGCGTAATGACTCTTTCGCTGGCGTGGGAGGGCGTTCGAATAACGCTATTTGCTGTCTGAGCGGAGCTGAGCTCCATCAGCTGACAGATATTTAAAAAGGTCAGCTGTTTGTCTGCACAGCTCGTGTTAAATGCCGCTCTGTTTGGTTAGTGCTCGTCAACGCTAGGAAACGGAATATAACGTCCTTTGTTCGGTTCCAGCAAGTTATGTTTCGTTTGATCATGCTGAATGATAGTTGAATTGATGATTGATCTTCTGGGGACCCAGTAGATAGATAGATTTATTTGGCGGTACTGAATTAATTGCGCTAAATGTATTCGCTAAAACAGAAAAAGGGGCCGGGGACCGAAAAAACACAGAGGTTATCTAGTCAGGTGCCCCATAAATTACGTGAGATTGATTTAGCACCGCTCCAAGTCAATCCGAGCAAAAAAGTACAGTATAGTGGCGTGCGGTTGCAATATTTTGCTCAGTATGTTTTATTTTTTTCTAAATCTCAGGCACAACCGTCATTTCGTCAAAAGCCTCGTACCGCGTAATTCACTTCCTGCTCGCCGCGATGACATTGCACGTCAGGTCGTTAACGGTTCCCTTTTGGAACGAAGACCTTAATTTTCAGTCGTTGTTGCGTCGTTGCAAACCTGAAGCTTTGTACCGCCACCAGTCATGTGTCACAATGAAGTGTCTCGAGTCGAGTGTGCTTTGGTCTCGGCCGGAACGACCCCCACGCTAACGAGCGCAACTTCGCCACTCTGGAATGTAACCACTGCCCCGAAGCCTGTTCCTTCGTGCTAGCAGCGCGTACTGGTGCGCCTGAGTGACTCCGTTTCTATCTTGAGTTTTGCTTCAGTTGAAAATGTGCAACGGGCGTGAGTTTAGTGATCTGCGGTTTGCGGTTCGACCCGTATGCTTTAAATATTTCCCTGAGATTTTCCACATTAACACTGCGTTATCTTGCTTCAGCTATTTCGTCCACGTCGCACAGTTCGTCGGCGTCAAGGAAACGCTGCGACACGGAAGGTCTTTACCTGGACGATGTGTTGAGCCTAGAACCTTCGGAAGCCAATATTTATTTGCAGGTATGCTTGTTACTTTCAGCCGGAATTGTTTTTGTGAAGGCACAGCCTCTCACAGCTTGAAGAACAAACCCGCCTGAACAATTAGAGCAACAGTTCGTAATTATTGCTGTGGGCTAGAGGTTGAACGAAGGTGAATGAATTGCCTGGTCCACTGTATTGATTGCGTGCGTGGCATGCTGATAGGGCCCGTAGCCAGTTTTAAGGTTTTCGGTGGGGCAATATTTTTGTTTTTTTTAAATGTTTAAAAAAATTTTTGGGCGCAACGAAATTGGGGGCCATAAAAAATTGAAGGAGGTACTTCCCCCCCCCCCAGTGGGTACGGACCTGATACTAATGTTTTGGATTAAACGTCAGTTTTGTTCATAAAGAGTTGCTACTTCAACGCATCACTGTCTTGCTGGGCCGCAAAGCAAAAGCAGCGAAACAAACCTCTGTTTTAACATTTGTCGCTGCAGAAATCTTCCCGGGCTGCTGCAGGTCCTGTCACTCAATCGTCAACGCCGAACGCGGACGCCGCTGAACCTCCCCCCAACCCGTCCCCGGAAAGGGCGGCAAGTCCTGCAGCCGGAAGTGACATCGATAGTGGCACGGACTGCCAAACGAACGAAGACACGAGGTATAATTTGTTTTGTATTTCTATACATTTGCTGCATACTGTATATATATATATATATTTTTGCAACCATAGATAAAGCAAACTCATTCAGGTGTTTCTGAATCAAGCGTTTTGTAAATATGAAAAAGAAATCTGCTTGTTTATTACAGCCATTGGTCTCACGCAGGGGCGTACCGAGGTTAGATGGCGCCCAGGGCAAGAAACTAGTTTGGCGTCCGCATGTTCGAACCTGAGGTATTTCGGGAAAAAATGTACCGTATTAAGGAAAGTACTGGCGACATTGTAGGGACTTCGAAAGGCGCCCCCCAGTGATTCGGCAATGCCCCTCTTGCCCCCATCTCCCTTGGTACGCCCCTGGTCTCACGTGATAGGTTGCTAGATATCAAATCTTGTGTGCATGAGCAAGACTGCATTGGCAGTGTGCCTTTGATTGACAAACTAGCTTTCTGGCTAACCGTGGAGGTGTTTGTTTTAGTTACAGACTGCCAGACCAGCAAGATGATACCGACCTCGCCATCTCTCTGTGCGGTTTTGTGTCCGGAAGCAATGACGTTGACAAAGGTTCGTTTTTGCTGCCGACCTTCTTGTGCTCAACCGATTTCTGGGATTACGGGATCAGACTGATCGAATCTGAGGCGTCGTAGTCTTTTTTATTAAGATGTACTCGGGGTCCGTGACCTATGAATGTTTAAGAAGCGCTGATTAAGTCCTTGACTTTAACTTCGTCAATGTAAACTTAAAGAACGACCGGCTTGGAAATCCTGGCGAGCGAGCGTGCAATACAATCAGCATCCAGTCGGCGCATGACCTGGCATTGCTGCACAAGTTTTACTATCGCCAACGTCCGCGTATTACTGCTGCACTGTCTTGCTCAGACAAATTCGTAGAGAAGCAAGTCGATTATGAAGCGTTTCTTCGAAATCCACTTTCGATCGTCAATGATCCAAACCTCGTCGTCCGATTGGGAACGTCGCGCTTCCTCAACTGGCAGGCTGCTGTACCGTTGATGGTGTCCTTGGCTGCATTCAAGCAACCCTTAACCCAGGTGCGCTGCGACCTTCGGCCGCGTCGTGTCTAACCTCAAGAAAAAGCGCGCCTAACATCTGCTCGTCAGCGCCTTCCTCGTTCCCCCGAATGTTCGCACCTGTTTGATCCACTGTAGACAAGAAGATAACGCGCATCGACTGCAACTGATCTGGTTCCGGTCTGACTGCAGCTTTCAATCACAATGCTTTTAAAAAAATTTTCCAAAGATTTTTTTGCTATGTCGTAGTGTTTTTGTCTTTCTCGTAAATATCACTTTGTTTGTTTTTCAAAGTGTCTGCGACGAAAGAACGTTTTTATTTTTTTAAAAAGTGCGGCTTCTTTGTCCGTGGATTGACGTGCATTGAAAACGTCTGTCATTTTGCTTGGCTTGGCGTTGATTGCCGAACGTCTTGCTCAGTGAGAGTGAACGACTGAGAGTTGTGTTCGCTTTTTTTGCAGGAGTGTCTGGAACGCGTGGTTCAGTCGGCTCAACCTCAACCGCAAACCAATCGATTAATGGGCTGGTTGTGGCGACGACCGAGCAGATTGGATCAACAGAGTAAGTGCGACATGTCAAGTGCTGCCTTGCGTGCGTGTTTGTGGTTTGCTAGTCATTATGCACGTGGCTCGACGCTACCGGCCGGCGCTTTCAATGTGTTTTTTTCTGAGCCAGAAAGCGCTTTGTTTTATTTATTTCTGCAATTATTTTATTTTAAGACGCCGTCAACGGCAAAGCTCCGGCGTCTCCCGGCAAAGAGAGCAAGCAAAGCAACCCGGACCACTGCTCGCCGCTCGGAAAATCGCACTCGGTGGTGCCATCCAGCGAGAGCGAGGTGGCCGACATAATTACGGATGAACTGCAGAGGTGACTAGCTTTGTGGCGGATCAGAAACTATTTGCAGTGCGGGCTTTGGTTATTCGCTGGAGTGCACCGTAACTGAATATCGATCGCTGTTAACGCTGTTGCGCAGAACGTGAGCTCTGCCGTGACAAAACTCTGCGACGAACGGTCAAAGGCATGTTGCCAGAACAGCCATCCTGTCGGCTTTTCCGACGTTTCCTTTTCAATGAAAGGGTCGCGCACACGCGCAACAATTTGTATTCCACCTTCAGCGTTTTCAAAACTGGGCGTAATGTGTTCAACGTCGTCTTACCCAATGCTCGTTGTCTTAGCAATATGCAGTGAGCATCGTTTCGTCTACTTCGCGTCACCACCTGCAATGTAAACAAAAGACACTTCGTTGCTTTCGGTTTGTCACTCGCAACCTCAATGGTTCGCCAGCTTCATATGCTGACGCTTTTTCGACACGCAATCCGATGTGAAAATCAGATGATTAAACGTCACATCCGCTATGAACCAAAACGTAACTTCCTCAAGTCTTCTGGTGTAAACATCTACAAAAGCAAACCACGCGATTCGGCAGCATGAAACTGTTTTGAAAATGCCGTGAGTCAGATGGAGCTTTTTGTGAGGCACTGGTGCGGAGCACATGACGTTCGTTTGTGCTTGTCCAGCCCTGGGCGTGTTCAGGCGGGCGCCTAGTCACTGCTCACAAAGCGGAACAATTTCGTTGACAAAAGGCAAGTGTTTACCTGGTTCAACAGGCGCAGAGCATTAGGTGAAGGTCATTGCTGTCTCGTGCTGGTCTCAACTTTTCTGTTCGCCTTCCAACGCCCTATTCTGAGCTCTGCATCGGAAGGGAAGTGTCCGGAGCAAATCGAGAAACTGCATCGTTGTCTTGCCGCTGATGCAAGGGTGTGACGTTGCTATCTTTTGTAACGTCATACCGAATCCAGGAATTTTTTAAGTCCATTTCTGCTGGTGGTTTAAAAATGGAACTGGTCACGTGCAAAAGTGCTGCCTCCTGCCACTTTAAATCTTGCGCACGTGTTGCGTAACCGATTGCACGACCGTTGAGCACCAGGTCCACATGACTAAAGCATTTCCTGCTGATGCGTGTTTTGCATGCGCACGCAATGTAAGTAAATATGTTCCTTGCAGGTCTCATTCTGCCCACGACTTGATGTCCACGTCACATGACGATCACGCACTGACAGACCTGCCTCCTTCGAGCTCACACAGCAACTTCAAAACCATGCGGAAGTCAACCCGACTGACATCGGAAAAACTGGTATGCGTCATTGTGATCAAGCGACCGCTGTTTTAACCCTGCACACCGTGCTTTTAAGAGCTGTCTGGCGTACTGCTGATCGATCTGAAATTGCAATGGTAGAAAGAGGAGTATGCGTAGACAGGCCCGTAGCCACAGGGGGAATTCGGGGCCAGTGCCTCCCCAAATACTTTGTGCGCAGTAAATTTTCTATCAAACGTGTAATAAAAACAAAAATCTTGTCCCCCTAAAAATGCATTTCCCTCCCAAACCTTCAAACCTAGCTGCGGATCTGGGTGTAGACCGTCAGTTCAAGCCTCTTTTAACGCAGTGAGGGTCAGTGACCACAAGTAAATTCTATAGGTGTGTTTGTAGATGAATGAGAAAAAATGCAATAGGAGAAAAGCTGCGGCATGTTGAAGAGTAAAACGCACTCACCCCTTCAGCGCCGTCGTTCAGCTTCAATCTTGTCGTTTCAGACTCGTCTGAACCTCCAGCCAGGCGCCAATACCATCACGTTCAGCGTCACCACGAAGTACCAGGGCACCACTCGGTGTTCGGCGCACGTCTTTTTGTGGAAGTGGTCGGACAAGTTGGTGGTGTCCGACATCGACGGCACCATCACCAAGTCGGACGTGATGGGGCAGATCCTTCCGGTGGTTGGCAAGGATTGGACGCAGGGCGGTGTCGCCCAGTTGTATCAGAACATCAGCAAGTAAGTCAGTCTGCCTTGGAAGTTTGTCGCTGTTTCTTCAAAATTGGGTATGTTTTTTGGTTTGTTGTCCGTCGGCACAATGTGTTTGAACTAATTGCGCGGGACGTTCAAGTCTCGCATAAACCAATAGCGCTCTTCTTTCATCGCCAATGTTATTGAATTGAACCCGTCTTGATTTTTAAATTCTCGACCACCAAGTACCAGGGCACGACCCGCCCTAGGCATACAATTCATTGCGTTGAATCGTGCTAGATATAGGTAGAAGGGGGTTGAGATTAGTGCTTGAAACTTGCCGTTGTTGATGAGAAGCGTGAACTTTGGCAGCATGCCGCCTTAACACAGATGCGCTGGCCAGAAGAAGCTTCTGGGACGGTTTTCTTGAACGTTATGGTTCGCTGTTATAAATCCGCTTGTGTTGTTTTCGGACTTCTTTTTCCACTGACCTCTTGACCCTGTGCGTTTCCACAGCAACGGCTACAAATTTATTTACGTCTCGTCGCGTGCGATCGGCCAGGCGTCCATGACCAAGGGCTACCTGAACTGGATCAACCAGCAAGGGGTTTGTTTGCCCCCCGGTCCCCTTCTGTTGTCACCGACGTCGCTGATGATCGCTTTTCGAAGGTACTTTGTCTGATGAAGTTGGAAACTGCCACTGCAGTTAAGGCCCTGCTGGTGTCGAAAATCGCGGGTTGTCTCTGATTTCATCTGAAAATTTGTGAATAAAGTTTGCGTCCTTTATTATGTGTTTCCCCCCCCAACAGTTCTAAACGGCAATTGTTTGAAACAAACAAAAGAAATTTCAGGGTGAACTCGAAACGAACACCTCAAACTGAGCTCAGTCCTTCGTCTGTCTTTACTGATCTCGCTGTTTTGTTCACCTTTCGTATTCACATCCTGAGGATGGGTGGCATCTCTACTGTGGTTTGCGAAGTTGGGCCATTAGAGATCTTGCCTTATGATCATCGGCCGTGCTCGTGCTACTCGCTTGGGGACACTGACCGCTGGGCCACTTGAACCTTTAGACTATTGAAACGTGTCGTACGTGAAACTTATTCGCTGTTTGGAATTTTTGTCGTTTGCACCTCCTCTCAACCTTCTGCCCACCTACCCACTTGTGCAGCATGTTCAAATTGCCAAAAGACCTTTGAAATGGCAAATGGGCTCAAGAGGTCAAAAGCTTCACATTAGCATGAGTGTAAGAGCCCAAAGTTCGAAAAGTTATTAAGTTGCTGTCGAATTTCAGAAGCATAAATTAACGAAAGCGACGAACTATGAAGCGCTGTAGATTCGCGTCGTTACCTGGATTGTTTAGAAAACATTTGTTTTAAGCAGTAGTTGTCGCAGAATGACGTACGACCCTTTATCTTTATCTTATATCATTGTCTAAAGATGTTGCTACGAACTTGCGTTGATGACGTGGGGTACGAAAACCACTCAACTTTTCGCACGTCAATTTATCCAGTGTAGATTTACGCGATCCTATGCTGGGCATGATGAGCAAAAAGATTGCCCTTGTTATAAAAGCTTCGTTTTCATTTTTTATCCTAGCGCCGGAAAGCGTTGGAAGCAGTGACTGACTGAATTAAGTCTTAAATTTTCCAAACTATGGAATTAGCTTCTATTCAGATCAGACGCGCTTTGCCAGATACGCCAGTCGAATCCGTCATTGGGTTGTTAGGCCAACCGCTCGGACATGATTTCGTTAATGATGCTTTCGTAATTTTTCCGACATAAGGATTACAAATTCAGTTCTTCGGAAATGATTGAATGAGTGTGAATTGAATAAACCACAGCGTTGCGTGCCTGTTCACTTAAACTAGATTGCGCAGGCAGTGCGTGTAATCTGTATTGGTTACTTGAATCTTGCTAACTAATGCACCGAAAGCGTCGTGAATAATTGATAGCGTTCGCCAAAGTTCTGACTGACGAGAGGAGACTGGCCAACGTAAAGAGTTTTTCAAACCTTTTCCTTCATCGACTGGTCAGCTTGCGTCGTTAAAAAATCGACCCTGCTTTTGCTTCGCACTGAGCGTCAATACCTTTTGCCAGGGAGGTTATCGAGAAGAAGCCTGAGAAGTTCAAGATCGAATGCTTAAAGGATATCAAGGCCCTCTTTCCGGAAAACCCTTTTGTGGCAGGATTCGGCAACAAATCAAATGTGAGTATGAGAGGAAACATACAGCGCCATCTTCAACTGGTTAAAAGTTATCTCGTGGTTTGGTTCTTTCGAGAACTTCGGTTGTCGAGCGTTTCAGAAAAGCCGTAGTTTGTGGGCGCATAGGCTTAGCCACAGGAGGCCATGCCCCCCGAAAAGTTTCTGGCAGACCTTGTCGTTTTGTGCCTTGAGAGGCGGTGTCCCAAACAAAATATTGTTGCTCGCTTGAGGTCAAAATATTTCCCACCGAAAAAATTGAGCTGGCTACGCTACTGGCGGGCGATAGCCACGCATATGACTTTTCTGGCGGCCTCACGTCTCACAGTTGAGTGATGTCGTTGCAGGATGTCATGGCGTACAGTGCGGTTGGTGTTCCTTCCAACCGAATGTTCACGATCAACCACCGTGGCGAACTGAAGCACGAAAAACTGCCAACCTACACCACCTCGTAAGCTTCTGCAGTTTTTTTTGCTTTTTTTTTAAAGCTTCTGCAGTTTTTATTTTCAACAGTAGGTGTCTGGCACGCGCTGTACCGCTTGGGAACCATTAGTAGCGAGGTTAGGTAGTCCTTCGAGAATTTGGTAATAATATAAAGGACCAATTGTTATGACACGTGCAAGGATCAATTGTTGTAGCACGTGTATTACGAACCTGTTGTTCGCCTCGTTTGGAGCGCAGTGCAACCTCTCTGCTCAAGCTGCTCGCTAATCACATTGCGGTTGTGAGGGCTGATTGAAAATTAAACGAGTTGTAGCCTCTTGTTCCGACGGAGCCACATATGACCAGCATTAATATGTGTCTCACCATATAATAAGTTTGCAAACAGCCCCAACACCCTTTCCTAGGTTTCGTTTCACGGAGATAATAAGCTGTAGTTGCATCATTTGGTCCAATTTAGAACGTGCCATAATCGCAGTGCATGAGCGGCGGTTATTTTTATGAAAGATATACACAATTTTTACTGCGTTTCCTACTGCGGTGCTACAGTTATGCTTATTTATTCTCATAGGTTCCAAAAACTTGCCACTATCCGTGTAGCCTGTATGCAGTGTATCACCAAACTTGTTTTTCTGCGTTAGGAAGCCTGTGCACAGGCAGTACAGATGTGATTTCGGATGAAATAAGTTTAACGTGTGATATACATCTCTCGTAGTCGGTGAAACGTCTGTGAAGCAACCCGACGTAACTTCCTGTTTCAATCTCAAGCCTGTCGCGTAATATCAGTTCTGTTTTCCCGGCCGGCCAGGTACACCGGGCTCGGTGAGCTGGTGGACAACTTCTTTCCGTTGCTCGACAAAGAGGAGGACTTCTCGCGCGTGCACGAGTACAGCGACTTCACGTATTGGCGACAAGACCTCGAAGCGTTCGCCGACCAGTTCAGTCAGTTCGATCTCGCCTGAGGAGGCGCCGCTGCGTCGTTTTAAGACTTGGGACGTGCTTTGCATCACGAAGCTCGCGCGTACTGGATTGACACTGCACTGAGCCTGGCTAGACTCTGTTATTATGTTTCAAGAACTGGGACAGTTGAGGGTTTCTCGTGCAGTGAGTTCGCAGCGTTCCAACCTGCTGTCGTCGTTTCAAGTGGATTGTGCGTGTGAGCATGGTGAGGTTTGCCAACGATGAGATCCTTGCCTAGATTGAGAACCACTTTTGTACTGTCAGCCGCGTTCGACATGCAATGTGCCATAGTGTTTCGCTTCCTGTAACAGCAATATTACTGAGAGTTTGCAAAGCAAACCTGCAAAACGCTGCGGATTCTGCTTCGGTCTTAGCTGTGATTTTTAGGAAAGCTCGAGTCTCATTTTGACTCGAGGAAAGCTCGAGTCTTATTTTGACTCGAGGAAAGCTCGAGTCTCATTTTGTTTGGTTCCCGCAACCGACCTCGACTGGTTGGGACCAGCAAAGAGGTTGACTGTGCGCCGTGCTACATATTCGGTACAAGTTGTGCTAGTTTGCGTCCAAGTGTTAAAAAATCACCATCTCACGACATAATGTCTGCACTGCTTCATCGAACCGCTGTTTGTTGTTGCTTTTTTTCTCCCTGTTGACTGAAAATAAGGTCAGTCAGGCTTCGCGCTTTGTTGTGCGGCATGGAGTGTTTGTTCGTTCGTTTCCACTTGTTCGTTGATTGCTGTGTGTGTGTAGAGATTATGATTCTCGCAACCGTTTGACTTCAAACCCTTGTGGTGTGGAAGCGAAAAACCTAGTCGTCGAATTTTGCAACCATTACTTGTGCTCATCTTGAAAAGTTGACTGATCAGAATTTGTTGCCGTTTTTCTTTCGACAACAAGAGAGAGCACAGTCGTTACCTTCCAAACATTCCGCTGCTGGATCTTGCGGACCTTTCCTGCCGGCGTTTCATGTGCTTTGTTTCTTTTTCCAATGCCTGTTTTCTCACACACGCGTTTAGACATTAGTGCTAGTTGATTGTGCCTCTCTTCTTATCGGTATAAAACCGCAGCCTTGGTTCACGCTACCTCGGCTGTTGAATTCCCTACGAAAGGAGCATTTGATCGATTTTAACCGTCAGGCTACCATGTTTGCTGTAACTCTTGCACAGTGCTTCAACCATGCTTTTGTTGCGACCAGTGCCAAACTTCCCGCTTGAGCGGATTCCTGAAATTGATCGCTGAACACTGTATTTGCAATTATTGTTTCTTGGAGTGCTCCTATGGAGTTCCATCATATCATTGGTACAGCGTAGGCAATCCGAGGTGTTTGCAAGCTATCCGTTGACTGCTGCATAAAAGAGATCTTACGCTACAAATAATTTCAAGGCATCGTCTTTTGTTTGAAATGAAATACCACGGAAAATACCTCGTCTGGCCCAAAACGCATTCCGCAAAGCTTCGTTCATGAACACGTGTTGAGATCAATCGTTTCTTCTTCGTTTTTACTCAGCGTTCCTTAATAGCTTCTTCGTTGCGTGCACGCGTAGGAATTTTTATGCAGCTGCTTCCATGCTGTTTTGACGTAGTAACTTTTTCTCATGACGTTTCGTTTTCTTTGTTGACTCAACTGCGCGTGGAACATTTTCCAGGGCGTGCATGCCCATTCAATAAATTCAAGATTTTCACATTTGTACTGATGATCACCGGCCCAGTATCAGTCGAGTGGCAAGTCCCAACGCCCAATATGTAACCAGACCCGTCGCAACAGGGGCGTTTGTGGGCTTAGCCCCCCCAAAATTGACATATAAAACGCCAGAAATCAGTGGAGTTTTCATAAATCCTTATTCTGTTTTTCCATTTATGGACAGAGGAGTACTTGCCGCTGTTACCTTATAATAACATCGCCTGATCATTTTTTATACGTTTGTCAGGTAATAAACGTATTTGCGGCTTGAGCGCAAAGCGTCAGCATTCATTGCTTGGAGTGTTGAACGTGGAATTAGTCTATATTGCCTAATAGTTGTACACGTCCAGAAACCTGAATTTCTCTTGATTAACGTATTCTGTGTAGTGATTGTTGTGAAAAAATGTATTAAGCCTAGCCCATAAGCCCAGGTAGTCTTCTCGTATTTTTTACTGCACAGAAGCACGATACTCTTGGTGCTTACTACCAAAGTTACAGATTTGCGCAGCCTGCTGTTCACACAGCAAGATGCAGGTCATAGTCTAGTTCGAAGAGTTTTTTTAGCAATCACTGCGAAGCTTGCCCAGACAGTGTAGTGTAATTCGTGGATTACGGATGTCATCTATGTTCCATGCTCGTAGGCCTTAGCTAACATTGAGATACAAAATGGGAATTAATCTGAACATGAACCACGCACCAAGCGCACGGAAAATTTAATCAATTTGCACTTATAAAAGAACACGTTCATCACGGTGCACTGCTGAACCAGGGTTGGAGGAAACGGGGCGCCCGCATAGGCCTTTCAAATTTCGAATTTTACTTGTGTTCAAGCAACGCAATTGGTACTGAGTCCATAATTAAAGTAAATCGTTTAATGAAAACATTTTGGCAGTATTTTGGTAATATTATGTGTAATATACTATGGCAGTATTTTGGCAATATTATTTGTAATTTGGCAGATTTTATAAATATTTGGCAGAACACACCGTGCACAATCTGGTCACCCTGCTGATTACTCGGGCTTGCTTACCGCATAGTGTTGTCGAACAGTGTTGCCAAGTGGTGCAATACTACATTTACATGCTTGTGTAGGCAGCGGCGTAACGAGAGGGGCACTATTCCCCGGGCGCCGAAAAGTCTCTACAACCATAAGTACTTCCTTAAATACAGCACTTTTGCCTCCAAAAGAGTTGCTTTTTGCTCTGGCCGCCATCTAACCTCTTTACTTGTGAGTGAACTTTGTGTAAGACTAAAAACTATTAGTTACATGTATGTGCTCAAGTCAGTGTAACGTTGGTGACAAAAGTTAATGACGTCTTATTCCAGTGCATTGTGACGTCACAGTTGCCAATTTAAACTACAAAAATTTTCCAAAGGGTTTTTTGACGTGCATTTGTGCCCCCCACTTTGAAAAAGATTCCTCCACCACTGGCTTGAACCGGCCTCAGATTTGCTTCTTCAGTGACAATGTTTTCACAACTTTACTGTTGGCTTGATTCCGGTTTCTTGCAGATTTTTGTTGTTATTTGCATTTCATTACGACATCTCTAATAATGGTCGTCAATTAAACCAGCGCTTCCTAAACTTTTACGGTTTCGTTCACCCCTGCCATCGATTTCTGTATTCCCATTCACACTATTTTGCAGTGTCGGAATCATCGCCCCCCCCCTAAAACCTACAAAAGTAACTTTTTTCACCATAATTTTGTGCAATTTGCATTCGTGATATAAGGCCAATTTTGAGGTCCATTGTTTTGTCACAGCAGTGTTGTGAGGCATGCTTCATGTCTCTTGCAGTAGTGAACTTGTGATGAGACTTGTTGACTGGCAAATATTACTGAAATCTCAAAGCCATGCTTAAAATAAATCAGTTTCACCTTTTCATATTTTGAAGGCAACTTATTCTCGACGCTAACATTCCTTTTCGAACCTGGTTCTACTGTGAAACTGGCATGTCCTGATCGATTTCATCCATAGGTTTACATTTACTTTCATCCAAACAAAGTGTTTTGTACGTATTTCATAGACATTCTGCAGGTATAACCTGAGATGTAAACACATATTAGATGTAGGAACCAATACCAAACTGGTAACAAACAAATATAGACTACTCCTGTACTTTATTTGCTTAGGCCTTCATTTGCTCTGGACTTCGACTGAAAAGGCTACAAGATGAGCGTTCAAGCCAAGTCCCTGAAACTTTCGAAAGTACTGCGATTCTAGCAGATAATTTTTGCATTGGAGTACAGGACCCTCATGCAGCGAGCATAGCAGAGATTCCACCACTCTATTGAATAAAACGTGGCATCTCCCGGTGAAATCTACCCCCATTACGTAATAGATGCAGTTCATTGCACCATAGTACAGTTTTTTTTAAGTGATAAGTTGTTGACTGCTGAAGACGCAAAGTTAGAACTCTTGAAGTTCTCCATTTTATTCATGATTGCTGTTATGTGTTGGGTAAAAAGACAAAACAAATGCATGTTATCAGAGTGTGCGAAAAATTAGGAGCAGAAATTTCATTCACCCCTCTAATTAATCTTTGCAAAATTTTCATTCACCCTGGGCCTGGGAAGAACCATTCACCCGGTTAAGAAGCACTAAATTAAATGACAATGATCAATTTAATTTCAATTTTGCGTCAGACTCATGATCCATATCACAAGGGTACTCGATTAACACAAAAATGGTTAGTCATAGCACAGTACAGAGCAAGTGTGAATCGATAAGCACCGACAAAACAGGGAGATGACAAACACTGAAACAACACACCAGCTATTACTGCATTCACTCATCATCGAATAGTAATTCAGCAGTGGGAAGAAACCTGAAGACATTTTAACAAGTTATGAAATAAATGGCTAACATTGTCGAATGGGGATATTCACAGAAGTATGTAAATTGTTTTGATCAAGGTTTCAAATGAATTTGCAAGCCCGTTTTTAGGAAAAACAAAAAATCATGAGGCACCACGAAGCACACAGAAGGTTTAGATTACTACGCATAGACAATGCTGGAGAAAACAGACACCAAGGCAATGTACCAACAACTACTTCAATTGGTCACTGTCATACAAGAGCATGAGTGAAAATGAATACCGTATCTTCTGTCTAATAAGCTGAATTTCAGGACCTAATTTTTGGACCTGACTTTTGGGGGTCGGCTTATTGGGCGGATCGTCAGCTTTGGACCAGAAAAATATACACTTCAATGTCATAAATTTATTAAAATCCATCAATTTAATCATCTTCATCGTCAGAAGCATCGAATAATAGATTCCAATCCTCAGCAGATACGTGGTCGTCGTATAGGTCATTTTCTGGTGTTATTAGCTGAGCCAGGGCCGGCGTTAGCATGTGCGGGGCCCGATTTGAAACACTTTTGCGGGGCCCCACTCGGTGTAGTGTAGATATTTTTGAGGGCATCAAGGCGTAATGGTATAGAAATCAATAATGTTACAAAGGCGAGGCCCGAAACGTTGACGCCAAGAACTCTCCAGCAGAGACTTCAATGGACAGCGCCGTTAAACCCAATAAATCAAAGGATTACAACCCTCATTAATACCTCCTCTCTGGCCAGATACCTCCCTGATCAGAAGGGAAATACGAGTGTAGTACCTGCAGAGACCAGAGGTAGCAATTGCTGTGCCAGTGGATATCCAGAGCTGAAAAGTTTGCCGTAGTAGCAAAAGATTATATTTTTCTAGGCCAGGGATAATAGCCGTGGATGACCTACCGCTTCAGCATTTGGTGGTAATTTTTTACAGTGAAACTTAGGAAATCGTGTCCTATCACTCTCGTTTCTGGGGAAAACTTCTGTTGCGATTGCAGGCGGTCCTAGTTGGGCCAAATAGTCCAGGGTAGTCACCAACATTCCGATTCATGACACCTGGCTAAGTAGCAGGATTATTTGTTCATCCACATTTTGAGTGTTCTTGCTCGCATGCCTCATCAGATGTACATCCGACGAGGTTCCTTCATTGTCAGAATCAACACTTTCGAAACGATTTGTATCACTTCCGGTACATAAACGTCTACTTTGACTCTCTGGCGTAACATGACCAGGCTGGCTGTCTGCGCTGACGCCATCTTCAATGTGGTGTGGCATTGATGTATATCTTCAGTGGTTAAAATACTTGTCCAACGCACCTTTCCATCTTTATGCTTCGGTCTGTTTTTGCCTTAGCTTTAGGCCTCTTTTCGTTGCCACCTACCATTTTCGGCCTATGTCTCTTGGTCTTTGACTCATAATATTTAGCTTCGTTGCAGACAAAACATATTCTTAATAAATAGCCCAAATTCGACTGTTTAAAGCCAAAAACAAAACACCTGCCTATCACCATATACTTTGCACGTGGAAACTGGTTACAGTGAAAACCACTTAATAGAGCACCGATTAAAAAAGTAAAAACCGCTTATTAGAGTAGCTTTTGAATATCACGGAGAAGGCTAAATGTTTTTTTTCTATTATTACTAAAGAAACTCGCATGAAATGATTGTAGATCTCCCAATACATTTTAAATCTACTTTTTAATTTTTCAAAACAAGCAAGTACTGTAGTAGCCCCAAACTTCTACGAAAGTTATTCCACTTTTCAGACTTTTTGCAACTTTCAGTTTGTTTGGCTATATCTCAGAAAACACGACGCCAATCTGCGACATTGATGAAATAACCCTTTATTTCGGCAGTATTTCATGATGGAATTTTCACCACAAGAACATCATAAGGCCTAGTTCACTTGAACCAAATTGTCACTTCTGTTACTTTGAAAATGGCTTAACTGTTAGTAATTTTATGTTACATTTTAAGGAACCGCTATTTGTTGCGCACCTGAAACAGTCATTCATAATCAAAACTACGTATATTTCAAATGTTTTCGCCAATATTCTCAAATGGTTGCCTCTGATGGTTGGTTGCCTCATCAAATTTTTACGAGAGGGAAAATGAACAACGCTATTAAAACACTAAGCAGTGCATATAATTGCTATTACGAACAAAAGGTTACCCTCAGAAGGCAAGTAGTAGTAACTGTTGAAATATCAACATTCAACAACTATCGAACCGCATTTTGCAGCAACTACTGAAACCTGACCTGCCAAATACGAAACGCTTTTTGTAAATGAAACAGAAAACAGCTTCAATATTTAAGCCCTTTTTGCCTTAACGAGTTGCTAGTGAAAAAACTTGGCTACATACTACCGAAGACAATGACTATTCTTGCTATAGAATTTTGATAAGGACGTTAACAACCGCGAAGTACACTTGGATTTTCTTTGGCAACAGATCCCACGCTTACAAAACACTGTGGGCCCCTCCAGAAGTTTCGGTTTGATCTTGCTGACTGCAAAGACATTTTGAGAGACAGCAACTGTTTCATCTGAATACTAAGCAGGGGCGGATCCGAGGGGGCGATTGGGGCGATCGCTCCCCCTAAAACCTACGAAAGTAACTTTATTCACCATGGTTTTGTACAATTCGGAAAACAGCACTCGCAATATAAAGCCATTTTGCCGTCCATATTTTTTCACATCAGGGTTGTGAAGTATACTTCACCTCTCTTGCAGTAGTGAACTCGTAATGATAGTTGACTACCAAATTTTCCTGAAATCGCCCTCCCTAAACTTACTGGTTGGATCCGCCCCTGATACCAAGATGATTGTAAAGCAAACTTTTGGTTTTCTTTGATGGTGGTAGTAAAGCGAGTTTAAACAGTATTTTGAAAGACCGTTGAAAAAATGTGAGAACCGTATTGGTCTCTCAAAGCAATTTAATAAACATTGGGCCCCGCGCCGGCGCTATACACAAGCAGCTTCGATAGAAAGCGCAAGTTTGCGTTGGTAAGTTAGACGGAGGGCGGGGCCCCCTTTGGCGCGGGGCCCGATTAGAAGAAATCGGTCAAATCGGCTTAAAACCGGCCCTGAGCTGAGCAAGTACGATGTTGTCTTCCTCGTCGTCGTCCAACCACAACATATCATCTTCTCTTCCATCCATTGCATTCGAGATGCCACATTTTTTAAATGATCATTTCGAAGAAATTTGTCACTTCTTAAAAATGTCCTCGGCTTATTGGGCAGTAATACGAAATAAACTCATTTTCAGAGCTTAAAATTGGCCTCAGCTTATTCGACGATTCGGCTTGTTAGGCGGAAAATACGGTATTTGTATAAAGCATCAGACGTTTGAAGTGATCGAATGAAATCAAGCTTGGTATAGACTCGCGTCACATCGGCGAACGAATCCATACAGATAGTTTGTAAATAAAACATACAAGGCCCTGGCATAATGCTTATCCTGGTGTGGGCGAACACTTACATTTCTGGGTATGTAATGGCGCATAATTCTGTAGGCCCAATTCCTGTTGTTAAGATAGTCCAAAAGTTTTTAGTTGAAAACTGCGATTACGAGCCTATTAGAAGTATTTGTGTTCAACACGTTTCAGAGACAGTTGACATTACTGTTTTATACTGCTTGTCTATTTAGCTACTTTAGCTGTCCTTGAGCAGTTTGTTTAGTTCAGTATTTGCTGGTAGTTTTTTTTTTTTCTTTTGTCATAAACGTTTTTCAATCAATGGATGGTTCGTCAAGGCGTTTGCGCAGTCAAGTT
>Ga0210059_1000496_pt1 | contig 50379 bp, 24 predicted proteins | sample Ectturendosymbi2_FD_188042 | JGI IMG/M metagenome (GOLD analysis project Ga0210059, IMG submission 188042) | Ecteinascidia turbinata endosymbiont from Florida, USA - Sample 2 (SPAdes) (version 2) | ecosystem: Host-associated > Tunicates > Ascidians > Unclassified | place: Key West, Florida...
CAAAGACAGTATATATATATATATATATATACATTGCCAGGCAAGGCAAGTTTGTCGACCAGTATCTGTATCGATACTTTGACTGTGTTTTTCGGTACACGAGCTAATTTTATTTTTTCGTGCGACGTTTGAACCATTAGCAAAGAAAATTAAACTTTTTTGCAACAACACAAATGCAAACGTTCAAATTAGATCAACAACAAATTATATCTCAGAGTATTTTCAAGATTTTGAAAAAAGCTTTTATGGAAGTGCATTATGCACAGTCTAAACACGTATTGGGATAACGTTTAATGTCGCAGTCGAACTTCTAATGGCTCTCATACCACTGACTTATGCAATAACTTCGATGCAAGCTAATAATCCGAGACAAATACGCGCAAATCTCGCGTGAAGAATGTGGAACCTTTTATTTATTTTGGCCCAAAGATCTTCCATCTTCAGGAAAATACGAGTACATCAAGTTCAGCTTCACCTGCGCGCAGCATGTACTACTGACGCAGTTCAAAGAATACTGGGTTATAACCAAGCAGGTCACCACGCCCAAATATAAACACTTCCTACAAAGTTCACATTATATCCAATGCAGCCATTTGCGACGCAGCTGCTTGAACTTCATGGAATTGTGCCTTTTTCTCCAGAAAAAAATGACTGAGTTTTTTCAGGCGATCGAACTACATCGAATCAACACAGGCTGACCGAAAACATCACGAAAGCCACCAGGAACTCACCCTGTCGCACAAACTCTCCTTTGTGCAGCCATCGATGAGAGAACATTTCCACGCGCCATTGCTGCAGATGCACTGATCGCAGAGTGACTGGCGCTTTGATCCGGGAAGGTAAGCCACGTTCCTGCCATTTTAAAAAGTGGCGTCATCAGCCATCTGATCAGCGTATGTGAAGCAGACCAAGTTTTCCCAGGTAACAAACAACGATGTTCTAAAAGCGCTATTTCCATTTTTTAGTTTTTTTGTAGCTACAATTGGTATGCAAAGGTTCTGCCTACGTACTGACGTCCTAAAAATGTTGCCCTTCATGTATTCATTCAAACGCCGATTTCAACAACAAATATATTTCGCACAAAAACAATTCTTTAGGAAAAATAAACTACAAATATCTTGACGCAAGGTTAAGTATTCGCACTTGCATCATTATGTTTAACGAGTCACTACCTCGTTTAATCTTTACCTGTGGTAGCATGAACAATCAGCTATGCTGACACACTTTTCCACGTTTTCATCATACACTTCGCCTGTTGGACATCTGCAACCTTCAACGCACTCTGCACTCTGCAGAAAAATCATGTTACGTAGTCAGCTCCAGTTTAATTTGAACTATCAACATGTTCCTTTAATGCGTTGTTTATTGTAGCAAACTTGCCCTAAGAAAAGTTGCCACTGCCACCAATAAATCTGAAACTACTAAATATGCAACCACAGCACCAACATGATTTAGCCGAGACTTTTTCTTTATCATTTTGCACAACCTTATAGGTATCAGTTTCTTGCAGACCAAGTGTTGTTAAAAAGTTTCTTTTTTTGTTTTTGATTAGATTCAAATTATTAAACAATGGTAAAGCGAAACAGTCGTTCCTAACCTCAACAACATAAACCTTAACAAAAGAGAATTCATTGATACCATCAAACAAATTTTCTAGGGTATATCACAGGAAGGTTATTGCGACGGTTGCGAACAACTTCGAATGACGCACTTACAGACAAGCATTGGTCAGCTGTCTCGTTGCTGAGCATTCGACACGTGACTTCGCATTTCGTTCCACCACATTCATCCCAAACTCTTCCGTCCGGACAGTCGATCAAGCATCTGGCAGCTTCCCGCCAAGACGGTAATGTCGTCAATGGGCTTCCGGCCAACGCGCATGCGCGGGCATAGGCGCTCATCACTGTACACTTGCAGGAGCCAGCATTAGCTTGGAACTTGTGTAAACAGTGGCAGACGTCGTGTTCGCACATGCTGATGTAAGGGGCAGGATCGACCAGTAGGTTGCATGTGCCGAAAGCACCTGTCAAGAGTCAAACATGAGCAGTTTAAAGGCATTCCATCAGTTTAAAAGCAAGCATTCACTGAAAACAGTAATGTCTTCACGTCCCCATAAACCATCTTGCGCGTCAGGTACCAGCGCCTGCCAACAAGGTGTGGGTTACCACTTTATTACAGCAGAAAAACCTGTTGAAAGAAGTTCCACGTCCATACATTTATGTATTAACCGCAAGACTACACAAATCGTATTGCACGAATCCACATAATAGTTTTTGATTTAGAGCAGCTATGTCCAATCCAAATGGCTTACTGAGCCAAAAATTATGTTACTATCTTAACCAGGGCCGCACAATGAGTGACATATTTAGGGCCGCACATTGAATGGCTTACTTTGATCTTAGCAAACTAAATTCAGCTTCAGCCAATGTACTAAAAGCGTTCGAATCCTAACTGCAATGGTAACAGACGTGCTAAAGTGGCACTGAAGGCTACTGAGGACGGCCTGTATCAAAAGTGTCAAATTCAAGATTATCCAACCAAGAACTGGTTGTCAGTGTGTAGGATACTTTCACTGCAGCTAAAACCTAAACTGAGTTGCACAAAACGTTCGCGGGTTGGACATTAGAGGATTTAGAGTAATACATGCAAGAACAGTAAGAGGCACGTAAAAGAAACAAAGTAAAGTTCAGAGTTTGCCTGAAACGAGTTATTTCCTTCTAAGTAACAATTCGATATTATAGCCCATGTGTAAAATAATGATTCTTCCAATTTCTCAACTGATCACTGCCATAAATGGAAACACAATAGGCAGAAGGACACCACGTCATTTAAAAAAAATTTGCTTGATTCCTTTACACCAATCCTTTAGTTTTCCTTTATCAAACTCACCACGTTTCAGCCCGGAGCACGTAACTTTAGCCTCTGAAGCGTATCGACTTGAAAGCGTACAAGCGTCAACACTGACACCAGTTGTAGCGGTGTCCTGCTGGCAGGCTACGTTCGTCTTCCACGCGTTGCCGAACTCAGCTGCGTCGATCGTGATGGCGCCGGATGGCAAGGTGAAGTCATCTTTGTGATTGAGGTTGTAAACACCGCACAAACCTTGGACCTTTAAGTTAACAAGAATAGACTTATGCATCGCACATGCACATTTGATAAAAAGTAAAATAACATTTTTTATAAAAAAACGAGTTACTTCCTGCTCATTATTTACGTGTTTCCAGCACTGTACAAAGGGAATAGACGTTCGACGCCTCTAGACCACTGAAGCCCAAATAACGTTTTACATTCAAACTTGGATATCGCTCCAAACTGCAAATGTTAAGGAGGATAGGTAATATGTTAACAACGAAGGACAGTAGAAAGGTTTTTGTTGACTACAAATTTTCAATAGTTTTCACATTTCGTATATTGCTTTTTGCCATACTATCGGATCAAGCAGAGTAGTGGACGATTTCGATAACAGAAACAAAGTAAATCACTAAAGTTTCTTGTTTTTCACAATATACAAACAGGCACCTTAAACTACTGTAATTAGGCATGTTCTGACTTGGAGAAAAATTCGTGCTAATTACTTCTTTACAATACGAAATCAAAGAAACCAAGCTTAAATGACATTTTTACTGTAGTTTCACTGCTTTTCGAACAGCACAGCTGAAATTGAATAAACGACGGAACGAACTTTCAATGTATATTTTCTGAGAGGTTTGACAAAGGTGCTGTTAGGGAAACGCTGTGCTTTTAAGTCTTGTGTCGAAAGGCATGCAACTATATTGTTAGTGGTATCAGTGCTGCTATTAAGTTTACTTATTCTGGGTGCTACGGTTGAACTCCATAAAACCCAAACATCAAATTTTTTAAGAAAGTTTGATATTTTTATGCCGCAGTGCAAATTTATTTCTGTGTTAACCGAAGTTTAATGAGTAATGGAGACATGCGATATTCTTATTCGGCACTACGTTGAAATATGTATTTTCATATTCCCTTCTATTGACAAACTGACTTTCTGTCAGGTGATATACGCGTCACATGACATACAGCATTGCACTCAAATCTCTCTATGTTTCCATCATCATGTTTCAAGTTCATGGCCATGAACATGCTTTTTGGCAATAGGCGCTGTTTTTAATCACATCAGCTTTCGAAAGCACCAGCGGCAAAGTTTGTTGTGCCTATCCATTACGTTATGGCGTAGTCGTGATCAAAAGCAATATGTGTCATTTACGTTTATTTACTGGGGTTTGGATTCATACACGCAGTTATTCGTACCTGGTTTTTGAAGGATGGGGCAAGTTTGACGTAAATCCTGTGCACACCATCCCAAGTCAACTCCACTCCATTTTCGGTCGTCATTCTCAAGAACGTGTTCGACAAGCGCTGAACCTTCACCCCAATCTCTCTGCTTTCGTGAGGCAGCTCCAGCAAACGTTCACCGTATCGGACTCGACCATTACCTGATAATCTGAAAAATCGACAAATTACTTTCAAGGACAGCGACAACCCGTGCAAATGGAGAAAGTGTTACCGTGAAGTTTTAATGCTTGCACTTGCAAGTATCAAATAAACAGTGTTGCCGTTTCGCTAACAAACAACACGATATTTCAATACTTTTAATTGTCTATTTTACGACAACATTTAGAGTCACTGGTGACATGTCATCATGATATCAGCTTTAACATAAATCAGCACATTTACGGTAGCACCAAATACAAAATTGAAAGAAAATTCGTTACTGTGAATTGCAGCTACTTCCACGATTTGCACCTTGCCACATTTTATAACCAATGTTTGACATGAGCGTAAAAGTAGCGTTCACTGTGTATCAAAAATTATCACGATAATATTCTAAAATATGATTCAGTAAAAGAAAGTTGTATTACCAGCAAAACCAAGCATGAAACAAACTTTTTTCACGAAAGCTTAACAGCAGAAAAATATGAAGATACAGATAACCAACGGATCTAGAATTGGGTATGCATGGCTTCAGTAGGAGCATTCTTTGCCAATATTTAAGTATCATACTATCACATATATTTGTCAAATCAGGTGAACCTGGTCTATATTCCTTGAAACAAAACACTCACTTGAATAACTCTCCGTCCCACAGTTTCACCGACAGTGTTTTCTTACATTCTTCCGCATCATAAAAACCACAACCAGAGTTTTGAATCCAAATTGCAAACGGTTTTTCCGACCCGATCCTGGACTGCGCCAGCACGTACTCGCACCCACCAGCGAACTGCATTGCAGAAGCGTTACTCGGTTTAGTTTGAGAATTTTTTCAAAACAGATTTGCTTCATCATGATCGCCCTTAAATTACGCGATGTGCAACATTTGCTGAGGAAAAACGCGGATAATTTTTTCAGAAAGCAGTGCTGCTCTTTTATACTTCAAAGTCTGCCATTAGCCTGCGGGATACTTTATTTGGGTGACGATCATTGGAAGCTGAAAAACCCATACCGAATGCTTGATATGAGTTGTGTGCCTAAAACCAGCAGCAGTCTGTTTCGGGTCTTTACCTGATAGTTTTTGCCATCAAAGGTTACATAATGATCTTCACCGACGGCAGAACAAATTGCAGGGCATTCTTGAGTGGTGCAGCTCCAACGTCCGCCCTCACACGTGCTGTAAACATGAACGATTTGCTCAAGTTTTAAAATCTCATTCTACACCAATTTATCTGTTTGTAAAAACTGCGCTCTAGGTGATATCGAGCGGTTTAATTTCGTAATCCAGTTACTTGGAAGCTGCTTAAATAATGATAACGATGCCTTCAGACAAAAATGTACAACTAAATCGATGGAACAAGCATTTTAAAACCAACTTCCTCTTCCAAACTTGCTGTTTTTACTAGCTTACCAGTTATTACTAGCTTACCAGTTATTACAGTCCTGTTTAATGAGGTCATTGTTGTGGTACACTTTACCCCCTCTAGTGCAGGGGCACTGTTGCTTTTGCACACATGAATCCGTTGTCTGGTCGAGAATGGTACCTGTAATGAATAGTACATTGATAGTAATTTCGGTAAGCTAGGTTTTGCAATGAACATACGCTTGATTTGCTTCTACAATTGCAGCTAGGTGAAGCAAATTTGCCTTCGCAAATATTTTGCACACTGCGAAGGGAATCAAACGTCACAAAAATTTCACCAAGTCCAACTGCACCATTAAATACCATCTGAAAACCAGCGTCTGGCGATGTTATGATGAAGCACTTTCACAACTAAGCAAACAATTATCATCCAGCATATATTGCAGATTTCCACAATAAAACAAAATTTTACTGTGGAGTTGCTTGAGCAGCAAAATACGCCACTTGTAAAGGTAGTCTACATAGTCACAGTTACATTGCTCAAAGCTTGCCACACGATTACTCCGGCAAGCGGAATGACAACTGAGAGCTACACACCCCCTCCGCTTAATTGATCAGACCCTCTCAAAAGCGAAATGGATGCATTCAAGCTGGAAGGGTCGATTCGTATTCTGTGTTCCCAGGAGAAACAAACGCAAAAAAACAAAATATTTCATTTTTACTCTGATTTCTCACTTTTACTTGCAACATACTCCAAATACAGACATCTCTCTCCGTTTACAGACATCTCTCAAGAATTTATTCTCTTCCTGATATCTATCACAGCTTAGATTGCAGTCACACACTTGATTTACTAAAGACGCTACCACAGGCTTCCTACATTTGAAATTCCTACACATAATGCAAGCATTTAGCAAAAGCCGGAGTTGCATCATCAAAAGTTGATGAAATTTCGAAGAAAAATCCGATTTGTTGAAAGTTTACTAAATTGTCAGTATTGTTCACAATACCAGTATTAGTGCGCGGTCATGGTTCTGCGAAATTCATAAAATCTTGTTTACTGACCTCGTGGGCAGCGACACCCGTCCACGCAGACATTGTTCGTGCACTCAGTTGCGAAGCCAACGTTGTGGCAGGTATCAGGACAGGATGTTCCGCACTCGGTGTACTCTTTGCCTCTATAGCACTGAACGGCTGAAAATATATAATAACGCGTTTTTTTTGGTTAATTTTGATGACGGCAAGCCGAAACCTAAATTGCGCTTCGTGCCGGGGCGGTTGAGGTGAACGCTCTTGCCCAGGGACCGCTACGGATACTCAATCTTCCAACTGAGAGGCGCACAATTTACTACTGAGCTATTGCCACTGAACTAACTTTTTTGTGGAAACTATATGACCATCCGCGTCGAATGAACCCTTGATTGACCTTCTAGCATGTCTGGAACCACACTTTTGGCCCAAAAAACTCATTTTACCCCAAAATCAGAAAATCGCAGTAAAAGCATGAGTCTCCCAATGGCGACTATGCGGGGATAGCGATAACTTGCCGCTAGAACATGATAGAGAGCTATTCGAACCCTCGAAAGACGCGTGAAGTCTTGTAGTTTGCATTGAAAAAAAAAAACTTTTGAGATTTGGGTTTGGGGTTTTTGGTGGGCGTGGTTAGAATGAGGGTAGGTTTTGTTTTTTTGGTTGTTCATTTACGACGTCATCACCTAGACAATGAGCCGAATTTGTGGCTCAAAATTTGGTTGGATTCTAGGCTGGAATATGAAGCTGCAGAGGCCCAGATCGACTTCCTAGCGTTTCTGGTGCTGAAGTTAGGGCCAAAAGACCCCAAATCATTAAGGACATGGCTGAGTAATTTCTGAGGATTTCCCTAAATAATTTCTGCTTATTTTGCCAAAACTTTTGAACCAGAAATGCTAGAAAGTCCACCAAACTCTCTAAAGACTCGTAATGTAGCCTAGAATCCACACAAACTTTGAGCCACTAAATCGGCTCGATTGTTCGACTCCCAGGGGATGACGTCATCATCCAAATGTAAACAAATATGCACAAACATCCTCTCATTATGTAAATATCAACAAAAAACCCAAGATCTCAAGCCAAACATTTTTTTCAGTCTAAACTACAAGTCTTCACGAGTCTTTGGAGGGCTTGAACAGCTCTCTAGCTTATTCTGGCGGCGAGGTATGGCCATATCCAAACGGGGTGTTATTCACCCCGGTTAGTGTTTGTAGGGGTAGAAATTTTGACCACTTTTTGTTTTTTGTGGCATAATTTCTGCTCCAGATATGCTAGAAAGCCAATCGAGGACCCTTACGGCTCGTATGATAGTCTAGTTTCCAACAAAAATTTGAGCGAAAAATTGGCTCATTGGATTGGCGTCTACGGCCGGGTAAAGTAGGCCACAAAAACGGCAAATCACCCCCACTTGTTACGTCTCGCAGTGGTGTCCCCAGACTGGAAAAAAAATTTTTTTGACTCGGAACTAGAAGACTTGCTAAATCCACAGAGGGTCTGTACAGTGAACATCTCTCTAGCTGCAGTAGCTGGCGAGTTATGGCCAAAAGAGTACCGGCCACTGCAGTGGCCGGCGCGGGCGTTAAAGGGCAGTTTCATTCTGCAATCAAATTAGAAGAAGTAAAATGTTGTCATGGGCTCTTCCCCAATAAAGTATGCGCAAGTTAGGTAAGAATCAAAAATAGCAAAATAAAGAGATCTGAGCACTGAAATTTTGGAGTAGTGATTTAATTTGAACAAACTTTCACATGATTTGGAAACTGGTGGGGGCAACTTTTCTATTTGAGGCTTCCATATAAATTGGCCATGATGTATAATGCTAAGAAATATTAGATCACTTTGTTTTGATGTTGGTTGATTGATACATACAAACAAAATTTTATTATTAGGGTTATTCGTGAGCACGAAGTTATATTATGTTCATAATATTCAAGTTTTTGCAGATTTTGATATTTTTTCCTGAAGAATTAAGATGGATATCATCAGCATATAAGACAGTATTAAAGCTAATGGCTTCTACAACATCATTGATATATATAAAAAATAGTAAAGGTCAAATGACAGATCCTTGCGCAATACCGCATATAACACGTAAGAAAGAAGATTTAATATCTAATATTTTAGTACATTGAACCTTGACGGTAAAACAATTTTTGAAGTTGGATGCTGTGATCAACCAACTTCTAAGATGATTTTCAAAAAACACAAAACCGGCAGTAAACCCAATATTTGGTCGCGATTATTACATCTATTCAACAACATAATAACATTCGAATGCACCAAACCATAAGCTTCAAATTCTGTTGAACACTTTTGAAGTCCATACAGGTTAGCTTGACTCAGGTATTGTCATCACAGCAGTCTTGAATGCAGTCATATTTATAGGTGAAAATTGCAGCCACATGGTAATAGTGTTGCCGATTGCGAACAAAATGGCGTACTATAACTTTGCTACCCTGTACCACAAATCTCTACTTGCAGTTCCGTGTTGTCGAACGTATGAGCAGATAGGCGGTTAACTTACGGCACAGACTGGCTGTTCTCCAGTCCAGCACAATGTTGAAGAAGGCGCATGTTCTTGAATACTGCGTGAAGGCGTCGCATGCGAATTCGGTCGGTCTGCTGATGTCCCCAGCACAGATGTCCATCACACATCGTTGCACGTAAATCTGTGACCACGCATTACATTTACTGCACGTTGAGTTTAGCACTGTTTCGTCGCAAAGAGACAACGGTGTGAAGTTATTATCGTGTTAGAAGTTTTGTTCGAATCACTTGCGGATGAAATTAATTGTGAATTATTGTGAAAACTCACAGCCAGCAGTTTTGGGCTCAAATTTTTTCTAAAAAAACGGCAACAAAAATTTTTTTTCATCGGCAAGTGATTGCAACAAGAAATTATCTCCGACATCATTCAGCTGCATTTTTAAGGTACAGAGCTCTTAAAAACTTCTCAGTTAAAGCGCATAAAAAAACTGGAAATAAAAGAACCGTAGAGAAGTTTCAAGCCACGGCTGGCTCGCTTGTCTATTGTAAAAAATAAAACTGGATTCAATTCAGTTGAACCAATATCCAATTGAAAACATCCACACCATACAACCATACATATCCCAGTGTATACAGAGAAACGAAATGGTTTGAACTGCACCTTCGGGTCTACGGTTCCGTGACAGGGAGCGAAGGATGTCCCGAGCAGCTTCTGGCAATGGGATTGCACAACAGACACTTGTTCAGCAGTGAAGGTCGAGCACGGATGAGGGACTTCGTTCGGAACTGCCGTACACGTGGTCGAGCTTTCTGGGTCATCGACGTGAAAGAAGTTGCCAAAAGCGTTCACGTTATCAAATTTCTGAAAAAGCGCGTACAGGCTGATATCGTGATTATCACTTAATGTATTTATTTGATTATTTTTTTATTTTTTATCAAAACGCAAGGTTGAGACTCAGTCAGGATGCAGGAGCAAAATGTCCACTAAACGCGGAAACCGCAGCTTGATCGTGGTTTGGTTTAAATTTTCTTTTTCCACAATTTATGCCTTACCAGCTGCAAGATCATCAGTGAACGAAAGCGAGGCGCCTTCAGAGTTTTAGAAGAATAACTGCAACAAAACTTAGGTGGACGTCGTTTCAAAAAGTAACTTTGCTTCCTGGAGCGCGTTCGAAGCAGCTCACCCTTTCGTTGTTAAGGGTCAAGTCATCGTCTGCGTTCTGATTGAAATTTCCGCACAACCCGCACATTTGCGATGCGAAGCTGTTAGGTACGGCGACATAGATCGATTTGTTGTTGTCGAAGAAAACGCGAACGCCTGAAATAATCATAATGTCAAGGCATGTGGGCGACAAAGTACACTGCCACGAATCCTGTTACGTTTCAACGATTAATTGCAAGCAGACCTGTAAAAAACTAAGTCACAAGTCGCAGGAATAGTGGCTGATAGTAGAATTTAACTACACCAATATCCTCGTGAAAATTTCCGCTCGGGAATTTTTACAAAGTTAATTAGACAGAGTTTTTAACTGTGATATGCAATAACTTGGTTTCTTCTGTTAGTGTTTCCAACGTATTTTTCTAAGGCAGAGCACCACAGCCATATGTTCCAAGTGTAGTAAAAGCAATTTGCTCCTCTGCAGTAGACTAGGTTTTATCAAAGGCGCGAATCTATCTACCTGACAGCAATCGGACAACAGTGTACATTCCGATTCGCTCCAAGATTACGGATTTGTCGACAGTTTTCGGCAACTTGACCGCACGGCCGTTGTAGGTCGCTATTGAATCGGGATAAAGCATGATGTCGTGGCGAGCTCCCATCTGAATTCTCACCGCTCGCTTACACGAAGTGGAACACTTGTAGTTGTTGATCACCTGCAAGATTGGTACGAATTCCTTTAATGTGACGTGTATGCTCTGAATTTCAACCAGTGAATCATGCTTTCAACTTGACGTGATCACAAAGTAAGCCATAGACGCTGGACGTGAGTATTGCAATACAATTGGCCCAAACGGGACCAGGCTGCAAACGCCTTCCGGGTTCCACCAAACTAAATCAATTAATTCCTTACCATGACTCTGAACGTGCCGCTGCATTCGTAGGCCAAATTGTAGGCACAGTTTCCGGGAAAGTAGTATTGCTTGCCATCGAAAGTGCGGTAGTGGTGCATTCCCCAAGCTGAACATGCAGCTTCGTTCTCGCGGGACGCGAGACTGTCTGCATCAACAATCTCTACACCAGCGGAATTGCCTTTTTCGGCACATGTTGGTCCGGTGAAGCCTTCCTTGCAAAGGCAAACGTTGGGCTCCACGCATTGGCCGTTTTGGCACGGTTCGGTGCAAATAGCTGGGGAAAGGAGCACAAGGGTAATGGCAGATTCAGGACACACAACAGATCAGCATTACTACAGAAAACAAAAAAACTTTGGTCCAATAACCTATTAACATTTTCAAACTTTTACAAAATAACCTACTCGCTCAGGTAGACTGATTATAGCCCATATCGCGTGCGAAAATCTCACAACGTCTGTTTTTATTGATAGAAACAGTCACATACTTCTTCAAAATCCGCGCTGATTTGTCTATAGATAGAACTGTAGCTGAAAACAAGCAGCTTGCACAAAATACGTTTGAAAATCGTGTTATGTTAAACAAACTTTCGAGGAGGGTGAAGTTGTGAAGAAAACAATTTGACACCATGACTAATTTTTTCACAGGAATATCAGAAAATTAGGGAAAGTTTTGTGAATGAACTCTGACGTTTTGTGCTTGTTCGAACTTTTCCTGAAAACAAACCAGAATTTTAACTAAATATGGTAGAGTCAAAGACAAAACAACCTTGATATTTAGGTATGTTGTTGATTACTGCTATAAAATTATTGTATTCAGCAAAAATGGTTTTAGTAGAAACGCTTTGTGTCCACCTATAAATGTCAAGTGACGGATTGATTTAGGGTATAGACTTTATAAAAACTACGCAAAATGTGAGTTAACGCTTGATCAAATATTGTTTTTATGTTTACAAAATCGGTGCAGGAACGCAATATCGTTGACAAAAGCGCTTGGGTCCATTCGATGTTACTATATATGGTTATAAAATACTTCAGAAAATTTTCGATCTTCCATACTGAAATGTCTTCATCAAATCCCAAATGTCATTTAAAAGACGTGGAGTTCACAATTGCATGGTTCATAATTGTAGATACACTTTACACGCAAGAAATAAAAACGTACAAGTTCTTGAAAACAGCGATTTAATGAAGATAATACTAGGATCATAAATCGGGATCATTTATATTATGAAGATATAAGATGGGTTATTATGATAAGATCCTTTTCCACATTATCACAGACATTTTGTCCTGAAATAAAGAAATAAATTGAGAAAGGTTGCTTCAGAATCGTGGGAAAATCATAACAAATCCACAATATTTAAACGAATGCGCATAATACACTCGGTAAAATCGCTGATGGATGGTGACTCACATTCGCACCAATAAAAACTGAGATAAATGTGCTTATCAGGATTTCCTTGTGCTTACGGGGACTTCCTTGTTTAGATGTTTGGAATCATGGCCGCACAATGTTATCTTGCATTTATAGGCATCATACCATAACAAACATCTACACCAAAAAGGACTTAATGCCAACTTGCTCAAACGGGTTTAATCGAGCTAGTACCTCATGAAAATGCAAATCACTTGTACAGCACTCGTTGTCATAGGTTCACATAAAGTCGCATGTTGTTCTTTTAGATCATTTGGCAACGAGTGACAATTCAAGACATATCTGATCAGAAACTGTGTGCAAAATTATGCAACAACTCCAATTCAAAAATAGGTCGATGGATTTTGTGAAAACTGATTTATTTACAAGTTCATGCTTTTGCCTGATATATGCGTGAATGCATTTAGACTATTGGAGTTGTTTGCAAAAAAACAAATCTCGCGTCGTGTATACTCTGCCATGTTTACATATCGGACGGGGCGCCGTAGACGCAAAATACATCAGAGCGATGTTACCAAGGCGCCTGAAATCGCCGTTTGTAGAGTTATAATTTAAGTAACGTCGGAAAGGTTTGTAAAGGAAGAACGTAAGGTACAGAACGGTTGACATGAATACATACTAGAGCTACTGAGACAAATTACAACGGTGCAGATTCGTTGGTTTTCACAAAAGATAAATATACAAAAAAGACGGAAAATGGTGTTTGTGCAAATGCTGTCCCTACACGTCCCTGAAGCTGACATACCATTTTCACACCGACTTCCATTGTAACCTTCAGCGCAGGCGCAGCCTTCTCCGCTGATACATCGCCCTCCGTTGAGACACTCGCCGCCGCAATCAGCCACAGCTGCAACAAAAGTACTGTGCAGTCAAGGTTTTGACTGGATTCGCACTTTTCCACTTACCGCATTGCAAACAGCGAAACGGTAATTACAGTATGCAATCTATGCAGTGGCGTAACTAGAGGTATGAGCCAGATTAGGAAAAATTAGCTGAAGGGGGCCGACGGGCCACTGTGAAGGAACCACTAGCCCACAACGAGCAGAGAAGTGGAAAAATGATTGCGAATCCGGATATGGACTGGATGTCCATACTAAATCCCGAAATCACCGGAAAACAATCCGAAAAACGCAAAAAAACACCTTCTGAAATAAAAAAATACTAAATACCGAAATATAAGCTAAAGGTGAGCCCGTTTTTTACATTTAGCTTTCCAGGGGGGACGGTTTTCACCCCTGCCCCCCGTCAGTTACTCCTTTAACAGTATGGGAATAGGCTAGATCGCAGTCGCTGAAAGCATGCAATTATTATTCGGCCATGCGCATTTCAGTAGCCTGAACGTTTGAAGCAATTGCAAACCGCACGTTTTCTGCATTTTGGCAGGCACGAAAGATCACGCGTTGGGCTGCAGTCGATGCAGCCCAGTGCTAAGAATTATCGCGTACTGTATGACTGCTGCATCGATCGTGAACGTTGTCATACTTCGGCATAGCCATCACTTCTGCATAACGATTGTTGAAAACTTCTGGTGAAGAACGAGCACGTGTAAACTGGTCTGCTGAGTGCCGCAGCACCGTAACCGAAAGCGGAACTACAATCCTTGTGCAACGAACAGTGCGCCAGGTCCACGACCTACGCCACACACGACTGACTAACTTTATTCAGCAAAAAAAAAAAAAAAAGCATTTGCCTATCCTATAATTAAAATCAGTCCTACCTCGTTCGCACTGCGATCCTTCCCATCCAGCTGCGCACTGGCATGTGTTGGGATCGACGCATCTCCCGCCATTCAAACAAGCAGATTGGCAGACGGCTGTAAAGAAAAGTAAAAACATTCGACAAGGTTATCAGTTTCATACTTCTATAACATGTCGAACAAGGGCTGCGGGCAAACCAGACCTTAGATTAGACTCAGAGCATCAGTTGCAGAAGCTACGTGACCAAACGAAACGCAGGTCACGCAAGATACTGGTCTAAAGTGAACTGACTTATTCGCGTAGCATTGTTACAAGTTAGTATACGTAGTCTGTTTGTAGCATTTCCCAATCTAGCCTGCCACACGTACAAAACATTATGAGCAACTGCCAGTAATTGTTTTTAATACAGCGGCTACGGACGCACTTAACGCGAGCCTTGGACTTGCGCCTTCGCTTGGTTGTCACCAGCGTGACCAGCAGTTTAAAATTTCTTGTTTCAGAGAGCGCAGTTCACTCCCTTTCATTCACCTACGTCCTAAGATAAGCAAAGGGACCACGAAGTTGAAAACCTCACACCACGTTCCCTGACAACTAGACAAGCTTCCTTCAATCGATGAGATGCGTAAAGTATTCGCATACATTCAGCCGCAACAATTTTTGCTGGGCAAGGTGGTATGTTTCAAGTGCGTTCTTACCAGGAACCCCTTCGAAAAAACAAATTGGACGAAGTACGAAACAAGTTGGAATGTCTTTTGTTTAAAAAAATTAGCGCAGTGCTGACAAAATTTGCTTTAATTGGTTTAAGATTTTACCCAGGGAGGTTTTTGCGTAGCAACACTGGGTGTGGATTTCTAGTAAACTAAACTGTAAGGTGCAATGCGCAACATAACAGGCAGCTAGCTCTGCATGAGGTTGAGGTTGCAAACAATGGGTAAGGAAAAAATGAACAGTTGCCTTCGCAATCCATCTTACAGTCAATCCTGCGCTTCATGACAATTTCGTTCGATTTTGGAAGAACGTTGCGCTTCCTGGGAAGGAAGTTATGAACAAGCTACTAATCACATGAACACAGTGTAGAAGCCAGAGATGATCGGATATTGGCTTTTTACTCTCCGATCCTATTCTGTTTTAAAAAAATAATATCCGTTTCTGATCCGAATCCTGCTTTGGTTGAAATCATACTATCCGCAGCCGAGAACTATCCAAAAGTGCATGTTCAATAATGCATCGATAAACTCGGAGGCAGGGCACAGAAAGCTGAAAAGATGTTTCCGAAGATAATACATGAACGGTTTTGCAATGTGCAACTTTCTCCAAGAGGTCGAAAGCGACCTAAATATATTTCACAGCCTGAATCCTCAAAATGTTGAGTAAAGCGTTTCGGATCGGATATCCTTATCCGTATCCGGTTCCCCTTCAAAATCGGTTTTCGGATATCCCTATCCGGTTGACAACTTACTATCCTGCCGGATATCCAACCGGCAAACGGGATAGTGATCATGTTTGGTAGAAGCAACACTTCAATTCTTTAGCTGTTTTTTTTTACCGCGAAGTGGATGTCAATAACGTGTGTTTTACGATGATCACACCTTTCTACACTGGAACGTGTATGCCAATAGCTGTGCAAAGCAATAAGTATCATACAAAAACGTTTGTCTGAGTTTAAGCATCGCGTGAAAATACATATGAAAGAATTTCACTGCAGCGTTATGTGTCGAATCAAGTTCCTCAAGTTACAATCACAACTTCAAGGATATTGTGAGAAATAGCCACCGACGTCCATGTGGACTTCATGCAAGCTTCCCTTCTGGTCATTTGTTACTGAAACAAAGTTTTTATATATATATTCTTTTTGATAGCATGAGTTTGTGTTTTATTATGTCAACTTCGCAAAGTAACTTTTGTAATAGAGCAACATCGCTGGAACATTTCACTTTAACACAAAACGTGTGAGATGATATATTTTGACAAAAACTGAAGCAACCAAAAATGGGCAATATCGCCTTGATGATACCTAAAAATGCGTAACGTTTTCGTTTAACGTCTCCATTTCGAAGACCGCTTTAAGTAAGTTCGTATTTTAAAAATGGTGAACGGCTGAGAAAAGAACATTTTTCGCTAACATCGTCGTTCAGTTGTTTGACCGAGTAATTGTTTTTCCATCACATTTCAAGTATTAATTATGAGAAGGAAGTCGGGGCTACGTGGACGGGTGTACACAAAGAACACCAGCCATTTTCTGCGGTAGTGGTTTCTCGTACCAGGAAGTGGCACTAAGGGTCTTTAGTCAGAAGTACGATTTTAATCGGCAACGCGTCACTGAAGCTTATCGCATCTTTATTTGAGTTTGATTCCTGGTCGCGTAAACTCGGCGATGGCCAGCGCACGTGACGTCTGCATGTAGTGAGTTTTTTCAGCGTGCGTGACCGGGAGTACAAATGCGGCTCAGGTCCTGACGCACAGCACTTGAATTCTCCTTTCGCACGGGCAGAAATAATATTTCGCTTCGAAGTGGCGCAACAAAAGCCACTCGAGCTCGCCGTGTTTCAGTCTCTGTAAAATCTGTTCTTTGCCATGTTTGTCGCGAAAGGAACCCGGAACCGATAAGCACTTTCTTTTTGTTCCATTGGCGGCCGTGTGGTCACGGCCGGTCGCAAAAATAACAAGAGCCAGTCTGAATTGCGCAAATTCTGCGTCGTGTTGAGACACGAGCTAAGTATTTACATCGCTTTCGTTGCTGAATTGCCACAGTTCAATTCTTCTCTACAGTATGACACTTGAAATGCAATCTTGCTACAACCTTTCTACACTATAAAATAAACTTGATGCACTCTGCCCAAAAATTGAAACTGAGTGTTGCTTTTACTTTGTTGCAAGTAGGGTAGAAAGTATGCGTGACTTTTGTGAAATGCGTAGATCATTTCGATGTTTCTTGTAGTTGTAGCGGACGCATGCAGTAGCCCTTAATTTTTATGAAGCATTTTTGCAAATAGTTTGTTATGTATAGCAGACAAAACCGTGCTCAATTGACTCTGTAGTATCTATCGATTCCAAACAACGTTATACCAAGAAACAGTACGGAATAGATTGCTTTTCAAAATATGAAAACCTCAACTCTGATCAGATGATGCTCAATTTTTTAAAGAACTTTTTGAAACATAATTTATGGCCTTACCAAACTTTTGATACGTCTTGCCTAAATTCAGTAGTTATTAAGACCAAGTGGCTACTCGCTAAACTGTTCTGTCAGTTCTCAGGATAAGTTCATCTCGTTGTCTGGCAAGCAATCTCTTGTGACCAATATCCATCCTACAATTCTTTCCCCATTCGTGTAACGAAAGTTTTAAGCTAAGACAATCTTAGACCCATTATTATATTTTGGAAATATACCAAGGTTATTGCGGCTCTTTTAGGTGTAACATTTTCCGAGTGTTTTAGCGGAAAGGTGCAGTGTCTATCTGATGTAATAACGGCAGCATAAAACCTTTTTACTTTTGGAGACCTTGTGTAGAGGCTTCATCATGACCAGGTTTTTGATAAAAGTGCGTTTAAAAAGAGTTTTAAAGTAAGAACTACCAAATATAAAATTCATCCATAGCATTGGTTGCGCAGTTTTCAGAGAATATCCTATCCACCTCAATAAGGTAGTGGACATCGAATCTTTAAAGTTCGACAAGAGCCAGGAGTAGTTGTTAATCACTTAAAAGTTACATAACACTCGAACGAAACTGAGTAAGAAAAACTTCAATCAAAATTCATACAAGTTATTGCCTTTCCGATTTGACACTATCTAATCCTTTCTCAGCAAAGAATCAGAAACTTTAAGATCTTACTGAGTATGTATTTCGCCTGCGATGTAGGCATCGTCAGCTCTTATTCAAATGGAATGATTTGAAAACGAACTTATTGTCTCTTTTTGCTGCATATTTCGTGTGCGGCGCTCAGTTTGATGACAACTGTTCGTTACGTAACAGTAAGACTTCGAAGCAAAACAATTGCTTGAAGAAACAATTTCTTGTTTGCACTCATAGACTTAGGAGCAATCGATGTGAATGGCGGCTGCACCCCTAGCAACGTAGAAAAAAACAAAATCAGGGGCACTGGCAGTTTTCCTTAATGATTCAGAAGAGATCTGTTCTTACTTTTTATTCTGTTCCAAGTCATTTCAAATTCTGTCAAAAGTCAAACTGTTAGAAGGACATCAATCACGTTTTTTCGTCGTTCGGAGACTTTCAAGGAAACAAACCGTAATTACTTGAAAAATATGGGCCAGAAAACCTAAGAAAATTGTGATCGAATTCAAGTCAGAGAAAATGAAAACTAGCGATTCGAGTAAATTAAACAAAATCAGTTTGGGAACTTTACAGGCACATTTCGTTCTCACCAGGTGAAACGTTTTCCTGTTTGTTTTTGTTTATAATATCCTAACTGTGATTTTCACTTACGTGTCACGCATGTCTCTCCTGTGTAACCAGTTCCACTGCAGTTGCAGGTGTTGGGACCAGCGCAGACCCCTCCATGTTGGCACTGGTTGCGACACACAGCTGCAAAATAAAGGATTCAGGAACGTGACATTTCACGTGGTTGACTAATTCTTTAAAAGAACTGATTTTGTGCCCATGGGCAATATGTTAAACGCCCACAAACGATTATCGCAGATTGAAACACGTATAGACACATTGGGCATTGAGAATATTTGTTGAAATCATTTTTTTCACCACAGTTTTTAAGTTTTCATGAAACTTGGTGTCGAGTGGACTAGCTGTAGCTGCGAATTCTTCCCAAAAGTATATGTGGAAACGTATGTCGCGCTCCAGTTCAAACAACGACGCTTATCTGGATTTGCAATCAAAACTTCAGTACAATCATAGCGTGGCCTGCACTGATCTTACATCTTGCCTCAATAAGCGTCTAAAATAAACATTTTCGCAAGGCACACCTCACGGCAAAAGAATTCAGGAACGTTGAATAGCGCGGAAACACTAAAAGTTTAAGTGTTATTTTTTCCAAGCTCATACCAGAACTGTGTGTTTGCGATCCTTAACACTGATTTGGAACTTAGGTACATTGTATTCAAGCAAGCGTACATTCACTGAACAGCAGCGATAATTGGTTGAAGACTACTACGCTGCTTGCATGCAAGCACAAAGCTAGAAGCCTTTGAAAGCAAGGCTTGACTTACCAATGTTACACTGCTCTCCAGTGTAACCTTCGCAACACGCGTCAACCTCACGAGGCTCCTTGATTGTTTTGTTCACTAGTACCCGTTCTTCCGTTGATCTGTGGAACCAGCAGTGTTAAATCAATAAATATCCTCGCGTGCCACAACAATCTGCTGCCTAAGTTTGAACTACGAAAGAAATAGAAAAATGCAGTGATCTGCCTGGGCCGAAAAAGCAGAAGAAAGCAGAGGGGTAGATGTGGCTTCGAAATGCTGGGAAATCTGTGCTCTTGTTCATTAAATCTTTTGAGTCAGCTTCAATCTCTCAACATAATCCTGAGATTTTTCTTGTGCAGAACAGTGCTGAAACGGAAAGGGTTGCTGAGACGCAAAAGCTTCACAGTTTTGTTTTATAATGCGAAATGGAATTCAGGATGAAAGGTATTGATTGCGCGTTACAGATCTGTCCACTCTGTGCTGCATTATACGAATAAAGATCAAACTGAGCCATTCACAGTTCACGTACCTTCACATTGTCTAAGGCACGTAGACGGTATAAAAAAGGAAAATTCTTGAAAAAAATTAATGATATACAACTAGAAAAGTTCATGGGATTTCAGAATAAGCAAATTTGATAAAATGTATTTGTATTCATTGGATTCGTTAAGCGAAAATTAGAAGTTTATATTGGATTCTGTCAATTTCCATGATCAAGAACATAAAAGCACCTGAAAAAACTATACGTCATTTATCTTCGCGTTTTTTTTCAGCTGCGCAATCGAGTGGACGAAATGGCTGGTTATTTTAAACGTTTCAAATATTTCTGAATAGAAACTTTTTAGAAGTGTTTACTTCTCTTAAAACATAAATAAATCGGAACATATTTCAGCTCTCTTAGAGAATTTAAGTTATGTTTTTCGAAAAAGTCAAAACCAAAATGGATAAATGTCGTGGCAGGTGAGATCCACCATCAAACAGGCGAAAAAGACTGTTTAGTTTTTCTGTTTATTGCATAAAAGACACTGATTCACTCAACAATAAAAATAAGTTTTTCTATAGCTTTTAGTTCAGTCAATTTACTGCTCTGAAAGATAGTTTTCATCAGATGTGCGGAATTAAAGAATATTTTAAAATCATCCCAGCTGACAATATTGGAGAGAGAAACTGCTGTAACTTTCTTTACGACTTTTGCCGGATACACGTCACTTCATGGGCGTCGGAAGTGAGGGGCAAGTGGGGGCCTTAGCCACCCCTGGATTTTGAAACTTGACAATTTCCTGTTATAATTTTAGGTAAAGAAGGTTGTTTACTTAGTTTCGAGAGGGAAAAATTAAATATTACCACTTTTTCCCCCCCTTTGGAAAAATAATTTTGGCCACCTCTGGAAGCATCCATTATTGGCCTTCGCTGGAAAAAAACCTTCCGACGCCTGTACGTCACTTCCTTTCTTTGCAAAGTTTTTTTGAGATTCAAGAGACTGTCTCAATAAAATCATTGCCACAAATTCACCCCATCTCCTCCATCCACAGTTTACTTTGAAGAGTTCTGATAATGGTAAAATATTTGGAGCTTTTTCGGAGACAAAACCATTATTATTTTTTTGTTTTCTTATGGCTATTGTTCATGAGTGGAAAGACGAATTGTGGATGGAGCTGCAGGGACACAAACTTTCGTTTCGAATGAAAGCAACATACTCTGTGTAGGAAAAGCACACAAAATGAAACGGTTCGTTTTCGGCATACTGCATGTTGTTCAGCGAGCCTTGTTGTTCATGAGCCACGCACGTTTGTTTACAGAACAAGTTGATCCAAACTAACTCCACAGGAAAAACCCTTGTTTAAAGCGTAATGCGTTGTTGATCGTGGCAAAGTCTTCGAGGCTTGCTTTAGCTGCCTACGCATTTACACACAACGTAAGGCTAGTAGCAAGAAAGCCTGCAAGACGCTGCCCCATGCAGTTGATGGTTTTTCAGAACACGAACGAACCACCGTAGTTTCACAGCCCTTCTTAAAAAGACTTTATTTCAATGTTTTGAAAATTGAGCTCCAAGTAACAGTAAAAGTTTCTTCCTTGTTTGCAAGAAACGATAGTGTAAAAATCTCTGTTGTGTACCAAGTCAACACTTACTCTTACCACACAATTCCGCCTGTGCTATGTCCGGATTTGGGCACAATCCAGGCTAGGCACATAGTAGGCTACTTTTCTTGCTAAGGACGTTTTATCGTATTGAAGATACGATTCGGGCAACGTTTCAGAATCAATTTCCTTTTTCATTTTTTAACTTGAAAGCATCAAACGCTGACTTTCACTGAATGCTTTGTTTTCAATCAGGCAATTAGATCTTAGAACGTTGGTGTCCGATGAACATGTAGCGCTGCACGGTTTCTTTTCACAGGTTCTATTTCGAAGCGAAATGATTTTGAAAAAATTGTATTTCTTAGCAGTTTCAAACCTGCTCAAGCTTTCTTGACGTAAACTACGAACACGTTTGGTATTAAAATTTAAACGTTTTGACATTTTTGACAAAATAACAATTCTTCCTACTTGACGAGAAATTCTATATTTAGACATTGTCTCGTCATATGAATCTTTAATTATGTTTGAATGCATAAAGCATACTGTATTACATGGACATTGTTCCTTTTGTACGCACCTGTTGAAGGTGCACGACGTGAAACCTTCATCTATAGTTTCTTCGACAATAATGTCCGTCTCTCGCTTGGTGGAGCAGTCTTGGAAGGGTACTGTTTTCCATACTGTCCGAACTTCCTCGACTTCCACCACTTTGTCTTTGTAAACGGTTTTCGGGCATATGCTAGAGAAAGCAGAACAAAGATTTTAATTTTTCCGGGTCCTGGTGGTTTTCAGGATACACTTGAAATTTGCAAGCTTTCTCAGAGGAAGGTGAGCATTAAAACAGAAGTTAACAAGTTGTTGTTTCTTGGAACAGTTGATTCCGGGTTCAAAGCGTCTGCTCAATACGCTCTAAGTTTAAAAATAGTCCCTGAATTTCATTTGTCAAAGTCAAGCAAAAGTGCGATAATGTTTAGAAACAACTACGAGAGTCACGATAAAGTAGTTCTGAATTTTAAGAGAACTATGCACTGAGCATATGCTGCTAGACTTTTTGCTTGCGTAAGTCTTGCATGCGTTTTTGTTGTCTCAGTTTGTCGTAAGATGATTGATTTGCGTTTGATTGATCTGGCACGTGTTTGTTGCAGATTGTATCACTGCGCAAGGACGTTAAGGACCACCTCGTGTCAAAGCCGATTTCGGCTGCTGATGATTTATTGCTATGGAGTTGTTCTCCTTGAAGATTGTTTATACTTCGCACTTAAAAAGTTTTCGGGGTAGCCTAACTGATGGCAGTCAACCATTATTTTAGTTTTCCCATCATTTTGCACTAAAAATATAGAAGGAAACCAGTTTTTCAAATGTGCAAGAAATATTTTCAATTTGCATCTTTGAAAGAGCTGATTACATGTACTTTTTGTTATACTCATCGATCACGAACACCGAGTGCGTCATTGGATGTGATCTTCGCAGATCAAGAGCGTTCTGTGTCTATTGTTAAAAACACGATCGCCTAAAATCTTGCTTTCTTAAAACAGCACAAGTATTTAAAAAGAGATTTGCACCAGTGAGCTGACAAATATTGGCATGTTGTACCGAATAAGCTATCCGTCTATTACGCACACAAAAAGATGCATAAATACATGTAATGGACGACAGCTTGTCAAGTTACCCCGCATTGGTCACTACAAACATGTGATGTCCAGCAAAAGTGTGGTTCATAGATCCAAACAAAAATTAATAATGAACGTACTTTCGTTTTCGTTTCGTCTTTCATAACAAAAACTGTATTTAATTTAAGTTGTACTATAAGGAAACAGTCCTTAAATTGACCCATATCGCGAAAGCATTTGTGTGGTGTAACAGCCTCTTCGGCGAAAAGCAAAGTTTTAATTTGCAAAAACCAAGGCAAGCATTCATTACATGAAAATCAAGCTGTTGATCAAACAATTGTTATTTTTAGAAGAAAAGAAGAGTGTTGGCAACTTACTTCTGGGAATAAACATTTGCAATGATGGCTGCAAATACGAGTGCTTGCAGAGACATCTTTCTTTTTGCGAAAACGCCTCGAAGGCTGCCTTTGGTTGCAAAGATGTCTTCCGTTTTCAAAATTATTCCTTGTCTCTTTGAAGTCAAACGAAGATATTCGTTAATGAGAACGCGTCTGGGTAGTTCACCCAAGACTGTAAAAATCCGAGTTGCACGTTCACTTTTAAAGACAAAGCAACTTTTTTCCAAAAAGAAAACCTTTTTCGGGAAGTCTCAAAGCCGGACGCACAACAATGGGTCAATGCTTCGAGAGGCCTTTCCCGGATGTTCTGATCTTGAGAGCAGCAAAAAGGATCCTATCACCAACAAATAGCGCAAAAATGCACACAGACTTGATGGATGTCTACGAAAATACCACTTTATCCTGAACCTTAACTTTCTTTGTTGTTACAGACGCAGTGAGTAAAACCCGGATGAACTTTTCTCTTAACAAGTTCTCCTGCACGTGTTTAGTTTGCTTGTTAAGCTCTTTTGATAGCAATTGTACTTCCATTTTGTTCTTATTTCGGTTTGTTCTTTTATGTTTCAAAAAAAATATCTACCAAAGTTGCAAAGAAAACACGTCTAAAATCTGATAAGTTTGATACGTGCCAAAATGTCCAAAACTTGGTTCACTGACTTCACCTCAAAATCCTCCCATTGACGCTTTGTATATTGAATGAAAACCTGCTAGGACCAGAACGTCTGTGTTGTTCTGAGATCAAACCTAGGTTTACAATCATTTGTCGTATAATAAAGCATAGCATTAATTTCACTCTTGCCAGCAAGGACGTATCTGTTTTGCAAACTTGGTAATAAAGCCATGCTCTCTCCTCTTCAGCATCAGCATACTTCTTTAGTCACATTTTTGTGTCTTTAGAACAAAACAAAAACTTTTGAAAATTTGAAGAATGCCCGCATCCTTAAATGCAATGCAAGCATTCTCAAGACTGAGAGGTTGCAACCAACTGCCACTGCTTTGGATAAATCTTAAACAAAATTGAGCAAACATTGCTTACTACGCATGGCAGCTTGCTTTTTAAGCAAAGACTACACGTGAAACTTGTTTGCTGTAATTACTCTCGTATCACTATTATTTTGAACTTGTTATTGTTAATCGCCCGCATAGTTTTATGAACATCCTGTCGATTAATCTTCGCTATTTCAAACATTTTTTAAATTTCTGCCCGAAATTGTGTTTTTATAAAAATATTGGTGCATTGCGAAGAGCAAGCATTTAGATTTCAGCCAGTTTCATCATTTTCTTGTTTTTTTTTAAGTCGCCAACAAATGTTTATGGTAGCATGCTGGTCTTCGAATTTACAAGATGCTATTTTTGGAAAAACAAAAGAGCTTGAGCAAATCATAAATGTATTGCATCACCTCGTTCACAAAGTTTGCTGTTTAAAAATTTTGCTCCCGTCTTTCGACAACGCAGAACTACTTTTAACAGCACGTTTTGTCCTCCACGTAAAACGGATTACAAAGCTGCATCTGCGTATCGCCACTGCATCGGAAGTCTCAATTTCACCACCTGGTAATAACAAATTTCTTAACATGAAAGTGTTCTACCTCACTTAAACACAGTACCAAGTTAAGCGAATGGCGATTTTTGATGCACGCACGTTTGCTAGAAGTTCCAGTTTTTGCTGTTTTTACGTGAAGCAGATTAACAGTGACAGCGTGTACAAAACACTCAGTCCAGGCACGTCATCGCACCGAACTGCTTGATAGTATTCTGGAAAATGGTCACTTATCGGCCAATGATTTCATTAACTTGTTGTTTTATATTTCACACAAAACAAGCTGAGCTTGCTGAAGCATACAGAAGAAAATGTGCACAAGTTTTGTCAAGGGATTAAACCCGTTCGGGTTTCGTAAAAGTGATTGGTATTTTTGTGATAGGTTAATACTTTCCGAAATCCCTATTCAACCCATCGTTAGCGCTTTTGAACCACTGATGGATACGACCGAAAGAAAATTAATGACTCTTTTCTAAACTTGCATCGCGTTCAAGTGTTAAGTTATTTCTAAAGCTGCTGCGTTTCTTGAAAATTATTCGTTTAACAACGATCAGCCAGTTTTAACTGCTTCGTTTTGTTTCTAACAGCATTGCGATTGATGCAGTATATCTGTTTGAAATACACTAGTTAGATGGATGCACACTGAGTCAAAGTACTATTCAGCTAAAGCTTATTCTGATGCTTCAGCAAAAAGAGTTGGATACGTACTCAGGAAAACACTGCATCTATTTACCTGGCGATTTTACTCACAGCCTTTTCTTAGAAAAAATGAATGAACAACAATAAAATTTTTGACATCAAACACGTGTTGCCAAGCCCAGCTTACTGTCGTTGACATTGAGAAAAAGCAATGATAGGATATATTTTGGAAAATGTGCTGAAAATGATGTGCTTTCTTAACGGATTTCACTCCTAGGTTACAACATAAATGCAACGTTTTCTGAAAATCGTAAAAACGATCTTTTGAAATCCGAAATTGAATTAAAAATGTTTTCCCTGCGTTTACCACTTCCAAAAAACATGTTCCAAGTTCTTGAAAATTCAATTTCATACACATTGTTGTGTAACTAACATGATGTTCTTATGAAATTTCGTGAATCTAATTCTAGCCAAGCGTGACTCCGTATGAAATTACCTGATTTTCATGTAAAGACTGTAAAACCCTGACAACATGATGATCTGCAGACATTAGTGGAATACTCGAACGTTTACACCAGTACAGAAGAGTGTTTTCCAGTACGCAGCTATTAATGTTGCCAGGCTTATTTTGATAGTATGTGCAACAAACACAGTCAGAAAAAGGACATTTTATACCTCCGGTCTGTTAACCCTCAAACGACTACGTTGCAATGACGTATGAACTACTGAATATACACAAAATACGAATGTGCTGAGTGCGATCAGTGAGTTTTTAGCCGGAAATGGAAGTAGAGAGCATTTGGATTGATCACTGTCTGCAAATTTCCTGAAAGAGATTATAATTCACGCTGGCACAAGCTTTAAAAAGAAGGTTTCTCGATAATCACTTTGTACCCACTTTGGAATGTCTCGAGTGGGCCCCATGTATGGGACTTCCACTACTCCGGGGATCACGCGCTATCTTCGTAGTGAATGCTGCATTGGCGGCAAGTCAATGGTAGTATCGCACATCAAAATTCCTCTTCTAACCATCCATTAACACCGTGCACAATGCATGGACAGGCGATAAATATCGTTCATCAAGTCGTCAGTCTCGTAACAGTAGTCGAACCAAGCGTCCTATCAGCTTTAAAAAGTGCGTGATAAATCCCCTGCAATCCAGGATCTTTAGAGGTGAATCCAGGATTTTTTAAGGGAGGCTCAGGGCAAGTTGATTTGGGAGCCTCCTGACCGTGTAGCAAGGGCCGAGCCCCTCGGGGATCTAGCTAGGGGCTCTTCCCCAGAAAATATTTAAATACACAGAATCGGTTTGGTGCATTCTGAAGCATGTCTGCTTGGGATTTTCTGTAGAAATGCTATCGAAATTCATACAAAATTAGTGCAAATATTTCCCACAAATCCCGAAATTGACATTTGTCTGAAAACTACTGTGTCTTGTCACGTTGGTCGGTTACTCTCATGTCGTAGACAAAATTTATTGATCCAGGAACACGCTAAGGCGAGCTCTGACCAAGTTTATTCAGAATAAGGTTATTTTAATGCAGTATTGGTGATTCCAACTACATCGTAGATATCGTTTACAACTTTCAACAATGAATTAGATGCAATAATCGAAATCCGAATTCCCGGTGAAGATCGCAATTATGTTCTCGTTGATGGTTATTTTCGTCCTTATCCCTGTACTAGAAAGGATTTGCACTATTTAGAGATCCCGAAAAATGTCACCACAATGCACATTTGTGCACCGGAAAACATCGATTTAAAAAAACAACTAAACATTTATGTGGGGCTTCAGCCCTCTTAACCTCGTTAGCCCCATGGATCCGCCCATGACTTTTCTCCACGGTAGATAACACAACTTTTAGATGAATGTAGTAGAAACGTGTACGTAAAGCGGCGAAAATTTCTGATCCTGGTTCGAAGTTTCAATTTATCACTGTTGAGAAGCGAGACCTGGAAAATAGCTGACATATACAATCATGGCCTTTCATTGAGTTGTTAGAAAATATTTTTCATTGTTCTGCACTGCAACTGTAAAAATACGAATTTTAATGAATCTGTATGCAGCTTGAGGCATTATTGGATGTTTTCTGTGATTTACCTGAATATTACTGCCCAGGGCTGGATTTCTAGTGCTGGCCGCCCACAGGCTATAAAACGTTTGCCGCCAATTTTCACCCAAGAGGAAATTTTGTCTAGATTGGGTGCTGCAAGATTCCTAAGCAATCAACTCAAAAAACTATCGAAAAACTCTGTGCCGCCCCTGGAAAATCTGCCACCCTAGGCTATAGCCTCTAAAGCCTACATGGGAGATCCGGGCCTGTTTCTGCTTTTTTCCATTGTTCTTATTTGCGACGAAACATTTGAACGTAGCAACCAATGTTGTCATGGGTTAGGTGAGTTTTTAGAACATAGTGTATGCGTTGTTTAGTATTTATGTAATTTCAAAGATATTGCTTGTAATTGACCTTACGTACATCAAGCAGACGCGCGATGCAATTTGTCTTTTCAGATCGCATTGAGCTCTGCATTAGCTCTTATCGGATGAGATGATACTTTAAAACAATGCACAACTTGGTAGTCTTACAAAGTGGTCATTTAATGAAACAACCAAAAGCCACAGATTTAAATTCAATGGCGTTGGAAGTTTCAAAGTCAACTGTTTCCATGGCCAGCAAACATTGATCTGGCTCTATTTAAATTTCGTTTTATTAAAATTAGATTTTACCAATAATAAGCTGTTTTTCAAACGTTCAACATGATTTAATTGAAATCTTTGTTTTATGCGTTTTTTGTTCCTTGAAAGGTCACTTCTTTACGCATTGATTTAATTCTAAGCAGTCTGAACAGAAATCTGACTTTGCTTGGCTCCAACATCATTAAAACCAAAATTCATTCATCCTGCTCATGAAATGTAATTAAAATCAGTGTAAGGTGTTCTTTTAAAATGTGAAGTCAAATCATGAAACACCAGGAAGACCAAATCGTCTGTAGGAGGTTTTAACGCCTGTGTTTGTGATTAAATCGTGGTCAAAACTAGAAGAATGAGAAGCCGGTTGTCCGATCTGAAAGATGTATTGGGTTTTGGGTGCAATGATGCATCTAATAACAACAAATTCAGCAGAAATTGCGTTCAAAGCTGCTATTAGCTTCCACTGCAAGAAAACGCTTGGCCTTCAATGTTGCAATACTTTACGAAAATGCATTGTTGCATGCGATAGGAAAAATAATCTTGAAAATTTTTCCTCGATAAGTATCCGAGTTTCCCAGGTTAGATCACTCATATGGTGAGTTGCTAATAAAGTCGGTTCTCCGATTTAAAGGCCAAAAGTTACTACCTAGCTGGAGATTCACACTACTGTCAGGCCGAACGGAGATATCAAACAGTGGTTCTACTTTCGATATCAACCAATGAAAAGAACGTTAAACTGGGGCAGGGGTGCGTCCCGTTCAACATGATGACTCCGCCAAGCGTTTGCCTCTTTCCCAATGAGCCTGTCATTATGCTGCATTTAAAGCTCTACATTTTCCATGCTGAAAAGTTGTGATTTATATGTAAGATGAAGGACAAACTAAGTGTGCACCAAGAGCATTCAAGGCTTCGGTATTCTCAACAGGCCCGTAGCCACGGGGGGCATTCGGGAGCAGTGCCATCAAAATTTTGTTGTTACCCCCGAATTTTGTTGTGCCATGAAAAATTTGTTTTAAACATAAAATAAAAACAAAAATCTTGCCCCTCTAAAAATGCATTTTGCCGTCCAAATCTTAAAACTTGGCTACGGGCCTGATTATCAACAGTTCATATTTCTTTCCCAACCAGTGGTTCTGGATTTGGCATTTCAACTTAACAATAATGTTTTCTTAGTTTGAAACATTACTGCGAAGAAGCCGATGATATTATAAAGCCTTTTTCATACCTTTTTTCTGGTTTATTTTTGAAAATTAAGCGCGCTGGAAGGAGTGGTGCTAACATTAATTAAAATTCATTTCGCTTCCTAGATGATATACATGTGGAATTTAGTCCTTGTGCGACCATGTAATAGGAAAACAATTCAAATCGCACCGATTCGATAGATGCACTTGTGCAATAGATGGAAATGTTGATTAATAGTTGATATTTATTGCTCATCAGACAGCACGAAGGCTTAACAAAGCCCTTCATTCCACAACAGCAACTTTAGTTTAGCCAATTACTGATTAACGGATCGATGGATATGTGCAACATTTGTGCCAGCCATCGCGTAGGGCAAGACATATTTGCACGGCATTATTCTTTGCCGGGTATTAGGAAATTAGTTTCAAGATCTTCATTGAGCTTCGACGACCCTGTGTGCACTCCATTCGACAATGCCAGTCGACCTCATCCATTAAACTTGACCCACCGCAAGAGCTTGACATGATGTCGAATAGAATCGTTTTTGCCAAAGCCGGAATGGTGCATGATGAATATTACAGAGAGGGCAGGAGAATTTAAACAGGTGCATTGCGATAAAGTTTATTTAAGAAACAAGTGCGTATTAAAGTCCTTGACTTGGGGAGAAAATGGTGTTTTCGATAAGTATGTTGAGTATGTTGTTCTGGACTCTTTCAAACGGGTACTCCCAGCATTTAGGAACGTAATCGAAGAATTACTGCACAGTAGTTGGATCACAGAATTAATGGTTTCCCCAAATCTGACATGCTTAGCGACGGATATATTGTCATAAGAGAGCGAAACAATCAAGTAAACACGACTTCAAATATTTGTTTGAGTTTTGCAAATAAATTACGCTGAAGCAAGGTTTATGAAGAGAATATTTTGCCAGTCAATTCACCTGAGACTTATGTCCCGCATTTATGACTGGAGTATGAGTTTAAGGTATAAGCGTAGCCTCTGGGGGTCAAATGGTCCATGGGCTCCAAATTTGTAGCATGTTTTGTCGTTTTGTGGTTCGAGAGGAGCTGTTCCAAACCAAATATTGCTGCTCCCTGAAGTCAAAAGACTTGGCCCCTCGCAAAATTTTGGGCTGGCTACTCCATTGGTTCAAGGTAGAGACATTTCACATTGATGCTTTTATGACGCTGTACACCGAACAAATGTGTCTTACGTAAAGATGTTGTGTAACGACCTGGGTCACCGAGAACTACAGGGACCAGAACTGAAGAACCATTGAATTTTCGAATGTGTAACTTATCGCATCAGTAAAATACCTCTTTATAAGAAGACATACCAGGATGTTGTTACAGACTGTTCACTTTAACGCTGGCATCTTCCTGCCCCAGAACAATTCGAATACTTCCTATTTTTGACAAAAATCAAGAACCTTTGACAGTTTGATTTCATGGACAACAGCATGATAAGTTTGACATTGCAAATTACAAAATGTTTGAAAACCAACATCGCCCAAAAAAGATCGAAAGTGCGCACTATAACAGGATAAAAGTTCAATTAAAACCGCCGACTCTCAGAACGCTTAGCAACATGGCGTTTACTCTTGACGCTTTGACGGCAAGACGCAATTTCAAAGCAATGTTGTCATAACATCCTGGAGATCGGGCATAAGTGAAATCGGTATTGGTTCTCGGAGGGTGGTTGTTGCTCTTCCCAGCAAGTTGACTGTGTTACAACAGGCTCTTTTCGCTGTAGTCCACAAGTACATCCGAAAAGCAGGTTTGCTATGAGAAAGCGGACGCGCTGAGCATTCTCAGTGCACTTGATCTCACTGTCCAAACTCTTCCATTTCTATCGCGAACATCGATAGGGCTCGACTTTATTTATTTCGAAGTAAACAGTTTCAACATTTCAACTCAGTCCAACCACAGCGTTGCTGCTAGAAAGCTCCTTCATCACCTGTACGGTTTTATGAAGGTCCGTGGTGACAGCTTTGAACGAGGTCGAGCCGGTTTTTGTATTTGCCATCACTGGTTCGATCTTCTCTGCAAAAACTCCTGTCAGTTGATAGTTGACATTCAAACAACAATTTTTTTATTAACTTCGGCGTTTTTTCTGCACGTGTTACAAATGGGGGTGGCGTAGAAACGTTTTTTGTTCGACTGTTAGCATTGCAACTGGACTTTTCTCCTCGGTGATTCACCGAGTGGACCAGATTGCAAGCTCAAGGCAGTATTTTTTGGAACCGCCTCCAACTGCAATCAGGAACATGCACTTGCAACAACATGTTCTTGTGAAATGTAAAAGCTGTTTAGGATGTCTGATAGTTACTCGCCTCATATGTTGACCGAATAACCACGATATACTGCTGTGAGGACTTCCATCAGTTGAACACGAAAACGCTCTATGATCAGTGGTGGGTGTTTAGCTGACGTGCGCAGAAGTGTCGAATTGCCGCAAACCCTTGTGGACAGTTGGAGTAGCTTGTGCTGACACTGCAAGATAAAACCTTCATTCCACCAGTTACACTGCGTTAACCAGGTATTAAAAGCTACAGCTGTTCCAGAAAAACTTCTCACATAAATCATATCATACTTTTATAAAATTATATAAACAGCTCCTCTTTCAAATGTAGGTTTTATTGCTTCGCGATATTAAACATATATGTGTTTCATTCAAACTATGCAGTTGCCGGTTTTGTCTGTTATTGGTTCGATGTTTGTGCCGCTCTTCGTTGCAGTTCGTTTCATGGTGACTATTGTACAACTATGTCCGTTGTACTTCTTGTTTTTTTCTTTTTACTTAATTGCGTTTTTCCTTTCGTTTCTTTTCTTTGGGTTAACAGAAGCTAGGGCGGCAGGATTGCGGCAGCAGTTTATGAAATTTGTTAGGTAAGTTGGTTGTAACGGTACATGTGCTAAAAAAAGAACTTACCAATATTTTCGAACATTACCGACGCAATAATCTGTCACATTGTGGAACCCACTGCTGGATAGATTTAAAGCAGTTACCACGCGCTTGCAAAGTGACAGGGTGAATGTGCGAAGTGTGGTTTCTCCCTACACCAGTCTCATTACATTTGAAGGCGATTGTGTAGAAATACAAAGACGTCAAAGCCCTTTCTAGACAAGATGGATTTGATCAGACTACTTGTAGAAAAAAGAGAAAATTCGCATTTGGTTGAAAACAAGCAGCGAAATCATACTCAGTATAAGGGATGAATTTCGCATTAATTGTTTTTCATAATTGATAGTCTGAAATGGAAAAGAGAGCAGCAGTGTATATAGGCTATTATCTGCAAGGCGCGCAGCCAGGGGTGGCAATGGGGACAATTCTCCCCCCCAATTCTAAACTTTGCATTAAAAGTGTTCAGTTTGATAAAGCTTCTGATGCGAAAGCCGAAAAAATACTACAGTGCAAAATGTAAATCTACGCAACGGCCTGAGGAACTTACCCTATTTCGGCTTTTAGTCGAACCTGATCAAATCAATATAGTTTTCCAATTGTCCATGACTTAATCAAACTTTGTTTAGTGTGTCAATGCTGGAGAATTCATATCTTGGCTGATATTTACCTCAAGTTTAAACTCCGTGTGGAAGTTGACGATATTGAAAGACAAGTTGTATCAAAGCGCTTGCGATCACCAACCTGAAGTAAAACAAGGAGTAAAGCTTTCCGCAGTTGTTTCTGGCGCACCACCTTGCTGTATCCAATTTGAAGGTGATGTAGACTTCATTTCAAGACCATCGCAAAATTCCTATCTGATAATTCTGGCATGCTAAAGATATTGTATAACTTGCCCTTGTCTGCAGCATCAGACGTAGCCTTAAAGTTTAAGGCTTAAATGAACATTGACGGCATTTGTTTTTGTACAGCTTTGAAACTAAATGCGTGAACACGGCGGTGAAATACGTTTTATATGCCTTGAAGCTCAAACGTGGCCATGAAGTAATCTAGTTTCAAAGTTTTTTATTACGCATTTAGATCATAGACACTTTTCAACAAGATCTAGGTCAGGGGCAGGGAACCTATTTACTACCACGGACCACACATGTTGTGGAATGGCGCCGGGGGGGAACAAAAATAATTACTTTATCTTATAATTGTACCCTTGACTTCCTTCCTAAGGAAAATACGGAGAGAAAACTATGAGAAAGAACGAGAGATGCTTAATACTTTTAATTAACTGTTTCAAGTGTCTACTTATCACAGAGTTTCGTCTTAGCGCAGTGGTGTGTTCTATATTGGGTATCGAAATTTTTGATGCGGGCCATATTAAATGTTCACGCGGGCCACATTTGGCCCGCAGACCCCAGGTCATCCAAACATGTGCTGTGACGGTTCAATCGCAATTATGTCGAACCTTAATTGCTGCCCTATCCTACAGTAATTTTGAAATCATTCAGTTGCAACGTATAAAGTCAGCACCAAAATCTAACATATAAGAGCAGAACTGATGATGCCTACCTAGTAGGCGAAATATATAGGCTGTTGTGTAAGATCTTGATGTATTTTTTTGCTGGGAAAGGATTCCTTTCGGTGGACAGTGTAAATAGGAAGATGCTTTTCATTTTGTAAGTGCTGAGGGCATTGGCACTGCCAGTACTTACAGATAGCTTGCAATCTGTTTTCTCGATAAAGCGCATGCGACTAAAATGAAACTAAATTTAATTTTTTCCCAGTCGATTACACTTTCACATTCAGGCACTAATGGCTTTAAAAAATGCTTCAAACGTTTACGCTGGAATGGCTAGATTAGCGGTTACCTGTTTTTTTTCGGTCATAGAACGAAACGTGTTTGACATGACCGAAATAATTTAGGTGATTTCGGTCAGAATGTCCGAAAATTTAGGCTAATCAACACTATTATGGCGAGTTTTGATACAACTGTGAGACAAATGACCGAAATGTCTCAGTGACCAAAATGTCTCAGAAAAAAAATGACCGAAATGAATCAGAGAAAAAAAACCCAGGCGGTTACCAAATTGTTTTTAGCGCGACACAAACCTGAGTTTGGTGAACACCTCGCGTCCCAAGCCTCAACCAACGTATGGAATACATAATGATTGTACCGATGATTTTTGGCAGTAAGTTGCTAATTTCGTTTTTAATGGCAGTGAAATGTTCTTTTTTTACTTGCGATACAGATAAAGACAAGCAGTGGTAACATTGACATTCTACAACTTCGGTTGGGATCACCTCGGCGTGACACATTTTTTGACCCTTCACCAACCTTGTTTGGGTCTCGACCCATACTTTGTGGAATTACTGGGCTAGATAAATTAACCAACTGTTGTGTTAAGCTGCAGCGACAAGTGTTTCTTAACTTTAGTGCAGAGCTGTGGTGATAATCGAGCCCCCTTGTGGTGTTTTACTCATTTTTGTAAAAAATGTGTTTTCCACTCATATAATATATTCCGAGGCAGATCATAAATAAGCACTTTGCTTTCAAAGGGGTCCCCAACAGCAACTGCAGTGTGTAAGTACCCTGCTTTCAAAGGGGCCCACAGTAGCAACTGCAATGTGTAAGTAACTCTGCTTTCAAATGGGTCTCTTACAGCCACTGGAACGTGCTGGTATACCCTGCTTTGAAATGGGTCACAACAACAACTGCAAAGTGTAAAGTATTCTGCTTTCAAAGGGACACCCAACCACCATTGTAATGTGTAAATACTCTACTTTCAAAAGGACCCACGTCTGCATCTCTAACGTGCAAATAAGGAAAAGCTTCAAACCAACCTGAATACCTTACAAATAAACTGTGGGTTAAAATTTGTTCCAAAAAGTTCTGAAAAGACCCTATCAAGTAGCCTAAGAGCAAAAATTTCTACCAAATGGTAATTTTTTCACTGTCAGAGAACGAAGCTTCTCATAATATATTGTGGCCGACTGTGAAGAAGGGGCCCTTGATTTAAAAGCATATGTAGCGCATATGAAATCCCAAGAGCTTTGTTGTGTTCAAACTTAAACATAGACCTGTTTTGTACTCCATTAAACTGTATCAAACTCAATTTGCTTTTTTGAGTAAGCCTATTGAAAATTGCAGTCATACATTGTTTGTGGTTAAAAGGATGAAATTTAAAACAAATTCAGTGTTTTAAATTAACAAATTCAGTGTTTTAAAATTTAAAACAAATTCAATTCAGTGTTTCGAATCAGCTTGGTTGTTGCCCATGGTTTCATGGAATCCCTCAAAGGACATGGCTGTGAACAAATTCAGGAAACCAAGCATTTTTTCAGGAGGAAAGGGTGTCATAAACTTTCTAGTTTATTGATGGTGAATGCAGAGAAATGGGGCACAAAATTAGAGAAGATGGGGACGATGCCAACTTGCTATCGCTTAACTAATATATGTTGTTAGCTTTGTCTTCCCAACTTTCAGTGCTTTTAAAGTTGTGTATCATTGAATACCCTCTTGCATTTTCTGTTATGTCAGTGATGACGTAGTCCCAGGAACGTATCCTTGAGTGGCCCGCTTATTCCCTTCCTAGGCTTGATTAAAAGGTCTTATCACGGTTGCCTGAGTATCATGACGTCATCAGAGGGCCCCTTTTTCAGCCTTGCCTCGGGCCCCCATAATATGTTGTTCTGAATCGCCAACTGATTAAATAAAGGTAGATAGTGTCCATCACCAAAACGAATGCCTAGTGCAAAAATGTTTGCAACAAAAATATAGCAATTTCATCTAGGTACAAATTTTACAGAAATAAAATTACTCATCTCAAGGGATCTTTAAAGCAAAATTACTATAGATCAAAATTAGAAAACTGCAGAAATGATATTAAAAAACCTGGAAGGTAATTAATGGAATAAATTCCACAAAAAACAGAGTAGGTATACAGAATCCGACAATTCTGATTCCAGGAATGAGAACCATGGTGAAGAACTAAATATTAACTTTTCCAATATTAGAAAAATTGTATCCTTCTAAGTATCCCTACCCTTATATTTTTCAATGACTTCCTTGAGTCATTTTCCAACTTGTGGTAGTGTCCACTTGCTACTGCTGGTGAAGTAGGTCAAATAATTTGATCTAAAAAATTCGACACAATAAATTCTTATGACATTCCAGCAAAGTTTTAAACCAGTCTGCTATTTCATCTTCATCGTTATCTGAAATTTGTGATCAATATACCCGCAAGGTAAATTTTCCAGCATTTCAAAAACTGCTAAAATTATACCCATCCCTAAAATAACCATTCCGAATGCCCCTTATGACTGTAATTCAATATCCATTCTTAAAACCGTCTTGAAAGATATGGAAAAATTTGATTTGAAAGATGTTTGTAGCAGGGGCGGAACCAACCAGCAAGGTTAGGGGGGGCGATTTATATATTTGATTGCCAAGTCTAATTATGGGTTGGTTCACTACTGTAAGAGAGATAAAGTAGGCCTATACTTCACAACAGTGCTGTGACAAAAAAATAGAGGGAAAATGGCCTTAAATCGCGAATGTTGTTTTCCGAATTGTACAAAATCATGGCGAATAAAGTTACTTTCGTAGGTTTTAGGGTGGGTCGATCAGCCCAATCACCCCCCTGGATGCGCCCATAGGCGTAGTCAGGGGGGGTAAAGGGGCCATTCCCTCCCAAAATTTTTAGAACATATAGTCATTTTGTGGTTTGAGAGGCGTTTTTCCAAACAAAATAGTGTTATTCGCCTAAAAATCAAATATTATGCCCCCCCAAAGTCTTGGGCTGGATACGCCACTGGATACGCCCCTGGTTTGTAATCTATGTTTCGAGCAATTGTATTCCAAGCCCACAGAAGTATGGTCTTCGCACTAGCCATTCTACACATTTAGCAATTATTGCAATCTAGGCTATCATAATGTGATTTGTAATCAATATAACAAATCAATAACATGTATATTGCTATTAGACATGAACAAAGCTTTTGATTGTGTTGATCGTAATATCATACTTGAAAACTTGTCTTATAATCGAGTAAAAAGAGTTCTTAAAACTTCTTGCTTTTTTACTTGGACTACAGGATGCAGTGGAACTAAAAGAACGGATATAAATCTTCTTGTTATCCGTAACATGCGGTGTTCCGTAGGGATCTGTCTTTGAGCCTTTACCATTTCTTCTGCATATTAGCCGGAGCTCAGTTTAAACTCAGGACCGGCGCTGGAACTACTGTATGGCCATTTGCGAGGTATCTCCGGCTTCGGGTCCCTTCCTAGATACTAACGTTTTGCCAAATTGACTGAAAACTAGACTTACTTTTCGTAACACAATACTCTTTCTGGCACACTAAATGCGATTGTTACGAGTTATGACACCAGACTGCAACAATGGATCTGCGCGTCGTTGATGTTTCCTTGGTTTAATCATCGCTAAGGCTGTGGCATCGTAGCTGGACAGGCGTGGTGCTAGTTGTAGAAGTAAGAAAACGTTGACTACCGCAACATCTTACTTTCTAGTCAGAATGGTCAAGCCTGGTCTGTAGTGGTGCAGCGATCTAAAAAGAACTAAGCTATAATCCAGTGGCCGATCCAGAAGGGGGAAGTCTGGAGCAACTTCCCCCCCAAACCTCTGTGGCGCCCCCTTGAATGGCGCTCCTTTGCCATAAATGCGCCCCTTTTTGGTACCCATGGAAGTAGAAACAGATTTAAAAAAACTTCAACTAAACAATATTTTTCGCGTAGTGAAACGTCAGGATTTACATGCCGTACTTTACCCAATCTCTTATCGATTGGCGTGACAAGGCTATTGTTTCGTAATAGTTCCACTGTTTCGTTATTTCTTTGTCGCTTGAGAACTGTCCAGCCTTCACAAACGCAGTCGCGTTCGCTCAACACAGTTCTCTTCTTGCTGCTGTGCTGTATGAAAATGGTCTGTTTTTTCGCAAGTTTATTTCTTTAATGCCTGATGACCACCTTGAAAGGAAAAGGAAAGGCAGCAGTAAAAATGGGAATGCAATATGGAAAACGTATTACTGACTCAAGATTTTACAAACCTCCAAAATGAAAACGAAAAACCAGTTTCAGGGCTATTGCCAATGCAGTTCGTGAGTCCGCAGTTTGTCTGCATCGTAGTTTTGCGACATAAAGGTGCGTGGATAAGTTTCTTGACGGAACTAATCTCCAGATTGAGAGGGGCGTGACGAGGTCAGATGGCGCCGGGGGCAAAAAACAAGTTTGGCGCCCCCATTTTCGAACCTGGGGTCTTCCGGAAGCAAACGTACTGTATTGAAGAATGTACGTGTGACATTGTTGGGACTTTTTGGCGCCCCCAGAGTGATTTAGCGCCCGGGTAATTGCGTCCCCCTTGCCCCCTCGTTGCGCCCCTGCTGATTGAACCATAATGCAGCGTGTAAAAAGCTACAGACGTATACGTTAGCAGACAACTTGCCGCTATGTGGCAATAATGCATTGAGCGTGCTCGATTAGCTCAAAGAATTATGACCTACGTAACTATGCAATTGTACAACTCCTCACTGCATATACATGGACAACGCGGAGGAGCATTGAATTACTGTTAGGGGCGTAACGATGTTAGATGGCGCCCGGGGCAAGTACCAGGTTTGGCGCCCCCATGTTCCGACCCAAAGTCTTTCGGAAGCAAATGTACTGCACTGAAGTACTTGTGACATTGGTAGGACTTTTCGGCACCCTCGTAGTGATTTAGCGCCTGGGGAATTGTGCCCTTTGACCCCCGTCTTCACGCCTCTGATTACTGCGCTAAGCGACGCGCCTCAATAAATCATGGTACACAGCTCCAACAGCTCTTCGACTTGTATCATATAAATTTGAGCAAAAAAGCAATCTTGTGGTGAAATCTTTAACTGTTTTACTGGTGACCGTGGTGTTGCTGAAGGTTCGTGGTTTTAAATTGGTGATAGGCTGATTCTCATCTGTGTTTTCTGGCCTGCCTGAATAGAAGCCGATCCATCGCCAGATCAACAGCATTGGGGATGGCTTTGAGCTTCTTTGGGGCCTTCGCAATAGTATACAATGAATTGAAAAATGACTTCATGGGGAGACTAGAGCTTAACTTTGGAGGTATTGATTGTTAATTTCGGGGGCTCAGCCCGCTTGTTTCCACTTCTGTTGAAAAGTGTCACAACTTTTTTTAATAGCCTGGCCTAGTGGGATTCATGTTGTTTCTTCACATCAGCAATCCAATGTCGAAAAATGTGAAACGGTATTTGAAGACTTGATTGAAAATCTGCCTTTAGTGGCGTTAAATGTGTTTTATGGAAATATGCTTTAAGGCCCAGTGTAAATCTATCATGCGATTATGAGATCGTTTTTTACGTTCAAAGCTATCTAAAATAGGAGTAGTGTCTTGGCAAATGCCTTTTATTCGCGTGTTGTTTTTGAATTGTCGCTTCAGCCATAAATAAATTTTCATGTACATGTAAATGCGCAAGTTTCTCTTGGAAACGTGATTGTCATTTAGCTTTTTATTTGAATCCTATCGTGGGACATGAGTTGTCACTTCCAAGTCTAAGAAGAACTGTTCTCCTTCTAACCAGGTCGGGGATACGTTTCAGACACTGTTCTTCACTGATTTCGCTAGGGATAGCCAAAAGGTGGCAAACGCTAGCGCGCAGCATACTTTTATGCCTTTTAAATACATTTAGTATATATTTGAGATCTGCGTAGCTCGTGAAAAATGAGGCCCACTGATTGGGACCCGATTCAAACGTTTTCTGAATTAATGATATAAAGCACTTTCAAACTGCGGTTATTCCCTGAAAAATCGCGTAGTTCGACCAACAAAAATAGCAACTTTTTGGCCTCCAAAAAGTAACCTGTTATGTGTGACACACAATGATTTTTGCAGACAACCTTCGGTATTTAGTAAGTGAAGACCTTTTTGGCGCCCCTCAATTTGACTGCCCCCCCCCAAACGCCTTGTCTGGATCCGCCACTGCTATAATCAGTAGGTATATAATCTCCATATCTTTTGTAGCTGTGTAATCATGCTGTCAGCAGCGGGTATAATTCAGATATGATACTATTGCAGACCTAAGCGTGAAATTCACGGCACACCATTGTAAGTAGGATTTTTATTACGGCCACCGTAAAGTAGGATTTTTTTACATGCCATTGTAAAGTAGTATTTTTATTACGTGGTTTTCGACGTGGCCACTCAAACTCCCTAGCAATAGCTGACATTTACAGCAATATTCTTGACAATCTTGACCGCAAAAATTATACATGTGCAGTCTTATTAAATCTCGAAAAAGCATTTGGCATTGTTAATCATGATATTTCGTTGCAAAACTATACAAATATGGCATTAGAGGGAAAGCATCTGATTTAGTGAAAAGCTATCTTACAAATAGGATCCAGTACACAGTTGTGGACAACGTTGTATCTAACCCACATCCAATCAAAACTGGAATACCTCAAGGATCAACGCTAGGCCCCTTACTATTTATAGTTTATATTAATGATTTACCTCAAGCATCCAATTTTATCACAAGGTTTTTTGCAGGTGATACTATTTTGCTAATGTCTAGCCCAAATCTAAAAACTTTACTACACAATGTGAATGAACAACTCGGTGCAATAGTAACCTGGCTATACAATAACAAACTATGCGTGAATCACACTAAAAGCAAGTACATGATCTTTCAACCCAACAACAAGAAAGACGTAGAGGATCCTCATATCAAAATAATCCTATCTTCAGTGCAAGACCTAGAGCAGGCAGACACGTATAAATACCTTGTTGTAATATTTGACAAGAAACTAACTTGGGTACCACATATTCAATGTATTTGCAAAAAAGTTAGCACAATCACTGGGGATCATTCAACATATAAAAAAGTTTGCTACCTCAGCAATTCTTTCCAGTATCTACTACTCATTTGTTTACTCACATCTAAATTATGGAATTATTAGTTGGAGCAGTGCTGGAGAAACAGCTATAAAGCCACAAAAGCAAATGCATCAAAAGATAATAAAAATCATTGAGTCCAAATCAATATCAAACTGCAGCTCTAACACACCTTCCAAAAAATTGTCAATAACAAAAATATATGAACTAGAAATTGGTAAATTCACGTTTCAGTGTCACAAGGGAAAAGTATCCTCTATTTTCACAAAATACTTTTCTAAGCTAGATCAAAAACACAAATACGAAACTAGATTAAGTAATACAAAAAACTATTTTCTGCCTCGATTTAATCTTAAAAAGACCCAGAAGCAACTAAGATTTACTGGCCCCAAATCCCAAACAACCTAAAATCTATTTCATTTCAGTCGTTCACAAGTGGTTTGCGTGAAATGTATTTAACAGCATCCTCTGAGGACGTTTAGACTACTGTAATTATGCACGTTGGTAAAATTAATAAAATGTCTGTACTTCAATAAAATCAATTGTCTTACATTATTATTACTAGGGCAACCAATTTTATGACCTAAAAAGTTAAATTTTGCCTTTATAATTTACAAATTTTGACTTTATTTTGACCTATCAATTTTCTATATTTTCGGTTGAAATGCGGAACGCAAATCATATTCATATACAATGTTAGAAAACAAACCGATAAGTCTGTTCTGTTGAAATGAAACAAAAAAGTCGTTTGTCTGCAAAATGTGGTATAGCATCTTTTAAAAACGTCTGGCTATTTTCAGTTTCATGAAACGAACCTCGTTGATGCTTTGCAGTGCGGCGATATGCTTCCACTATAAACCTTTTGTCACTTTTCGCTGAGCAGTCACAGAATTTGCAAACTAATTCACCTTAGGTGTTGAGATAAACTCAGAAGCATATTCATGCATTATACTTCCAACTTTTGAAGAATTTGGTTGTACCTCACGCATGATATGATGATAAGTGCATTAATAACTACAGTAGAGTCAAATGTGCGAATCTCATAAAGTTAAAACAATATATATACATAATGGATTGAGCATTTGCCAAATCAAGTAGGCTACTGTGAGACCACGTTTCTTGCATTGCTATGCCAAGTCTACTTAATATTCCAATCGTCCAGCAGTGAGCTAACAACTTTATTACGTCTGAAGTAGTAACAAACCCACTACTAATTCAGATTTGCAACTAAACTTGAAAAAAACATATCAAAATCTGCTGTTGTAACTTATAAAATATCGATAACGAGAAAAATCTGTACTGCAAGAAAATTTTGACCTAACGATAAATTTTGACCTAATGATAAATTTGACTTTTTTTGACCTAATAACTTAGGAGTGGCTCATGGTATCAACGTGAAATTTGGTTTGTGGACGTTTCCTAACCGTTTGAAAAGGCAGAAAAAATTTGACTTTATTCACTTTTGGATGCCCTAATTATTACCTTGGTGTTGAATATAAACTATAAACTTTTAAGTGACGTCAGATTTATTGTTATCAACTTATCATATATACCTGTTGCAGTAACGGTGTAAGGACACCTGCACATTTTCATCAAGTAAATAACTTGTGCTTATAGTAACACTAACATTGTCATGTGTAGTATCTTTTTTGCTGTGTTTGGTTTTTGTGTCTCTGTTGTGTATTGCTTCTTTTTATGATTACTGTAATGTTAGATTTTTTTGGTATCAATATCAGTGAGTTTAAAACATAGTAGAATCGCAGGAATGGTGCAGTTAGACCAGGTGATTGCAAGATCTTTCGCTGTGCCATTGCTAAGAAAATTGTCATTCTCACATGTTCTGAATCTTTGTAATGTTTTTTTTGTTTGGCCGTTAAATTGTCATATAGCTGCGAAACAATACAATATCAGAAACCATTAGGCCTATTAGCAAGGTTTACTAGATTATTGGCAAAGTTCAGTAGGGATCATTACATTTACTAGCAACATAACATGAAAGTGATAAGTTCAATTGGTAAGGAATTAGCATTGCTTTGCAAGGCAGTGCATTTTCAGGATGGTGTAAAAATGCAATGTGACCTAATATGGACTTTTCTCGAGGTTTCATCCGTGGGAACAAATTTTATGCTTTCAACACGGTAACCAGTCTTATTTTCTCCTAAGCTTTGCATGATAAAATGTGCTTTTCTTCGCAATTCATCACTGCTTATTACGAGTGAGTAAGATAAGAAACCAGAAGTTTTCAGCTATTTTGAAAAAGTGAAAGGTGAACTTCTTGCTAGAAGCCATACTATTTCTTCGAACAAACGGCTTTTAAACACATCTTGGCCTTTGTATTAATGCAAATGTGTGCACATTAGAAAGAACACATGAGAGAGGTAATCGACTACGTATTTTGTGCTCTTGGCATAGTTTGCCAGGGCAGAGTATTTAGCGGGCATAGCCAAGACTGCAACAGGCAAAGCATGCAACGAGTACAAAACACTTGGTCAATTGGGACTGGTCTGCGTTTAAATGCTCGGACACAAATGTAGTTTTCCAAGCAGCCGTTTACTTGATTCCGGTCGTAACAAATAATAAAAGGTCACCACGCACTAACAGCAAAACCAGCGACTGCCTTTCGAGAATTTGTTTGTATTACCGTTATCTTGAGTTTCGTTTCTGCTATAGTAACCGTTCTCTGAATCGTCTGAACCATGATTGTTGTTTTTTCGCTGGTTTTCTCATTGCAAGAGCAGTGATTGTTAAAAAGCTACCACATTAACCCATAGGCGTAACCAGGGGCACAGGGGGGCCATGCCCTCCCAAAATTTTTTAGCATATCTGGTCATTTTGTGCTTTGAGAGGCGGTTTCCAAAACAAAATACTGTTGCTGGCCTAAAATTTGAATTTTTGCCCCACCCAAATTTTTGGACTGGCTACGTCACTGCCAATTAAACCTTCTCAAATAAGTCTGGTAGGCAGGGGTGTAGTGGGATAGGAACGACGTTCCCACCCCCTTTTTTGATGTGGGAACGCGTTCCCACACCTTTGGCCTTAGTAACGTTACTTGAAGATTTGGATTTTTCTTTTTAATTTCTACGTGTAGCGCCTGGAGCAGCACAAAATGAATGAATGGCAAGTTTTCTCGTGTATAGCACCGTAGCATGGTTTTGTAATTACTGTTTGTGACATCAGCAGTGGCATTTGCATACTCCATGCTTCGTCTGATTTTTTGCATTTATCGTAACTTTACTACCTTCGCTGCAGAGAAGTAATTATTCTTGAAGTTTTCAGGCCGTTGCGGAGTAAGTTGCAGCTTGTCTAAATGGATTGCGAGAACTAAAGGAACTTTTTGCGTGTGAGAGCATCTGAACAATATTTGGTGTTAGAGTTCGGCTCTAACCTAAATCAGGGATGTAGTGCGGTAGGAACGGCGTTCCCACACCTCTTCTTTTAGCACTACATCCCTGCTGGTAGGCCTATATTCTTTGCTTTTTGTACTTGATATATTTCATTTTCGATTCAACTTGAGGCACACCAAGACAATTGAAAATATCAACGTGAAAAACGAACAGAAGCCGTAGGTATATTATGAAAAAAGATAGCTCCGAAGCCAGAGTTAAACTCATGAAAACCAAGAGCTCCGGAGCTGGGGCCACATTCATAAAAAGAAAAGCTCCGCCGTCCTGGATGTTACTCCGACTAGGTCATAACTCAATCATCTTGTGTTGAAGAATGAAGGTGACGAAAAAAACTTTTTCCGTTTGCCGCCAAATGTCTTTTCCACCTCATTTTGAATTCCGTGTAGGCCTATAGTAAGTAAAAACAAGTTTTGAAAAATCTAAATCAATCTGAAAGAAAAATTTTAAAAGGTTGGTGCGAATTTATTGGTTTATGCTTCAAAACTACATTATCCTCTGTTGACAGAAAAACCAGGACAGTTAGCCATAAAAGGTTTTACGCTAAAAATCCGCATATACGTGATTTTTTAACAAAAGTTATTTTATTAGCTGTTTCATACTTCGGGATATTGGGCATCAGATATCGATGGTGGGTTCGATTGTTTGTCATTCGGGTGCGGTGACCGTTGCGTTTATAAAACATTTATATTCTTGTTTTTGTCGGGTTAATATAGCCTACCCTCAGTGATAAACTGGTTTTGTCCTTGAGGTTAAAGAAAATAGCTGAGTTGATACACAAGACGAAAACTAGTTTATCCACGCAAGCTTTCTGCAGACGGAGTGGCTTCAATTCAAAAAGGAAGAAATGCATCGAAAAATGAAATGTAAAGTGGTAAACTACTTCACTTTTGGCAAAAGGGTTGTATTAGAGAAATTTCTAAACTAGTGTTTTGAAAGTTTGCATCATAAAATAAAAGCGGACTCTTCGAGGCTGAGAATAACCCATTGCCAAAAGCCAATTGACTTTCAGTTCAATTTCGTTATTCCTGTACCCGCTTTTCAGACAACTTTCAGCATGTCACGAGTGGTCTGCGGTGTTCGTCTCCGCTTGTTATGCGCCGTGGGCCACGCGACTAGTTGTGTAGTGTGAATGCTGCATTGATGGCTAGCAAATGGCAGTACCGCGCGTGAACTATTTTCTTGCACCCACCCATCAACGCCGAGCACGAGGCTAGACATGCCGCAAATGCCATTATTCAAGTCTTCGGTATGACCGGACCAGGTATCGAACCCAGGTCACCACATTTGGTGCCGCGTTCTCAACGAACTTTATGGTTGTTTTGTACCACTTAACCCAGTGGTTCTCCACCTTTTTTGACCTAACACTTTGTTACGCTGACACCTCATGAACAATTAATCGAAGCTGTATTGCACATAGGTCAGTATACTCCACGCATGTTTCATCAAGGATCTGTGGAACTCTCCACGGACCGCTAGAAATTCCAGGTGGACCACGTTGAGAATCACTGACTAAACCAGTTCATTTGACTTTGTGCTGAGTAAAATATGAAAATGGTGACAGCTCAGCACAAGTTTCCCAGTTACATGACAAGCTACTCTTTTAATATTGGTTTCAGTGTAGGCAAAAAGTCTAGGATGTATAGGCTATGCACTTACACTGCACTCGGCACAGAAGCGTACGTACAATTTGTCCGCTTCTTCGTGGGCGTTTGCCTTTCCTACTACTACGCTGCAGGCAGACGTTTTGAAAAATCTTACGTAATAGGTGCTTTTTCTGCTGACCTGGTTTGTTCGGTTTAATTCAGAACGTTTAATCAAATACAGTACACTACTTCCATAAGCACTATCACCGAGCATGCAGTTGAAAATCTTAATTCAACGAAATGTGAATTGTTGCAATGACAACTAAGTGGGTCTGTCCTTATCATACACACTCAGGTTTAAAGACAACAGTTGGTAAGCTTTATAGTTTCAAGCTTAAGTCCAATGACTTTTGCTATTGCATCTCGATTGAAAATGGCGTGTGAGAAATATCAAAGATCAGTGCTGTTTTGCAAAGTTTTTGATAACTGCGGCCTCGGAATTGGCCGCTGACACGCCTGCACTTGTTCGGTGCCAAAAGGTACGGATGTGATGTCAAAGGTTTATTGGCAGCAACTATACTGCCGCACGTCCAACGGCAGCCAAACAACGCACTATTGTAAAGCAAAATGTCGAAGCGAAGAGGGGAATTCCAAAACTACCGCAGTGGCATACGCGTAGCCAGGGGGGGGCATTCCCCCCAAGTTCTAGCATATCTTGTCATTTTGTGCTTTGAGGGACGGTCTCCCGAACAAAATACTGCTGCTCGCTTAAAATTAATATATTTGATCTTCCCCAAATTTTGGGCTGGCTACGCTACTGTGCGGTGACGAGCGCATTTCGACAGCAAGGTCAGGTCAGAACTTTTCACACAAAAGTAACCTACTGCAGTGCGCCGTTTGTTGATCACCGGCGACAAGTACTGAGTCTTGCGCTTGCACAGCATTCATGACGCGCGTTCAGGGGACTTTAATTGAATTCCGAGTCGCCGTGCTTCTCGCTTTGCGACAAATGCGACTGAAACAAGAGCCGTCTTATTCATTGCTGAAAGGAAAGCACGACGGGATCAAAGGCCTTGTTGCTGATAAAAGCGCTTCGAAATCTTGAAGTGACCATTAACGGATCAATGAACCCATGACGTGGTCAACTGGTTCGAAGGCAGATATATCACTTTTCAAGAGCAGGGAAAATCCGGGATTTCCATTCCCTTGCCTGATATAAGATTTACCTTTGCGCGACAGAACTGAGGACGCAGGCGTACGTTCATACGAGAAAAAACACTTTTGAAACGTAAATAGCAACGGGAACTACACAAAATGAAACCAGTCTATATGTTTGAACATTACGTGACACTGGGCTCATTGTGCTTTTTTTTCAGAATTCGACAGTGAGTGTGACTCAGCGTTTTATCTCAGACCCGCACACGATTAGTCAGTTTCGCCGTGCCACGCAAAATGGATACTCTGCTTGTTTTTTCATCCTACGCAACTAATCGTTCGTGACATAACAGAAAAACGTTTTGCCAACAATGGATGCAGCCTGCAACAGCGTAGTCGGGGTTTTTTAAGGCGTTTTAGGGACCCGATTCGGGTCCCTAGAATCAGAGGAAATTATCATCGGGTTCCTGAAATATTAGAAAATCGGGTCCCTGGAATCAGAGAAATCGGGTCCCTGCAGATCCATAGGGGTACCTAACATTTTCCTTAAAAAAAACCTGGCGTAGTGGACAAAAAAACGTTACGTGTTGACTAAAGCAAACGTTTATCTCGAAGGTAATGGAGCGAAATATGACGTAATACGCGAGGAAAAGCGATTGGCATGCTGAGAGGCGAACGAGCTGCAACATAACGTAATCATAACCAAGTGCTATACGCTGGATTCCACCACAATGCAGCAACAGTGTTACACATCACTCGCTCGCAATACACCGACTAAAGCTTCAGCACTGTTGTTTAAGAATATAAAACAGCCCTGATGTCCTTTTCAGAACGACAAGAGTCAGACGTTTAGTCAACGGGGAATTTTAAGTTTATCCATTATCTATCATTCAAAATGATAGGCGATACGAACCAAATTGTTTCAAATTAGCGGAAATCTACGTTTTGAGGAGCCTCACATCCATACCGCTACTCACATACAGGCCAATGAAATCAATGAAAATTCAAGGTGAAACGATATTAAATACCTGGTTCTCAAGAGCCTACTGCGAAAAAGCCCAAACATGGGGACAGTCGTGCAAAGGCAAGGCTGCCAGCAACTACAGGTTAAAAGTGCACATGCATTGCTTTCGCTTTGTTCAATTCCTTGGGCTAACCATTGAGCGGGTCCTTTGTAGATTCAACTTGCGACGGCGCTCAGTAAACACCGGCGCAACCACTGGTCGAGCAAAGACCCCTGATACAGTTTAATTAATTATTAACGTAGGGAATAGCAAAAAAGAACAAAAAAGCATTACTACAACAAATATGAACACGAAAGTGAACTATTTTCAGCGCTTTCGTCTTCCCCAATCAACACGATCACATGACATGACGATGACAGATGTTACAAATGTAACAGTGTACAAAAGGGTAAACATAGAAACAATGAATATCTGACTCATCGGCTCGTTGGACACACAACGCGTTGTCAAAATTAAGAAACCATGATTCTAAACCACAGCCAAATTACCGTCGCCATGCTCATTCACAATAAATAAAACAGAAGTCACAAAAACAAAAAATGTGACTTGACAATCACTGAGTAATTGCTTCGCCTTTCACTGCGTTGATCAGGACATCACTCTATTAGATCGGGATCAAAATGAGTGCTTAGAAATGCGTCTACAACAACACGAATGGAATCCTATTTCGGATTCCATTGGAATCCTAAATCCTATTTAACACGAATGGAATCCTATTTCGGCGTTGTGTCTTAGACGCAAGCGTATGCACAGGCAATAAAATTATATTAATTTCTTTCGTGAAAAGTAAACGCAGCTGGTTGCGTAAGCTTGACTCGTTACGGATCAAATGTTGACCTTGCGCAGTTACGGGTCAATGGTTGACAAAACCACTCTTGAGGTTATCATTCTCAACGCAGCACCAAGGTTTCATTTACAAAATTGAGCAGTCATAGACTGCTCTTTTCTCTGGTTAAAAAGCATAGCTAGATGCGTGGAGAAAACTTTATTAGCAGCAAGAGTCGAGTCAAGAAACAAAATCGATCGACGACGCACTCACAGTATGTTGCAAATGACACCAAAGCACGGTTCGAGCTTTCTCACTTACGAAAACCACTGCTGGCAGGGGGTCGGGCGAGCGATGATCCGCTCCAGCCTTCGTCTTGAATTTCATGATAGATATGCTTTTGTTGCGTCTGCTGTTGTTCGTGTCTGACCTCGCCCGGTCGTTTCGGTGGCTGAATATGAACGTACTCGCCAGCGCGAGGCACGTCCCGACTACCACCCGGCTCGCTCGAGGAGGACATGGCTAAATAGCTCAAAGGTGTATTGTGACGCTCGAAACGACTTGCGGGGCGAGATCCGCTATGATCGGGCGGATACGACGGCTCGGCTTTGACTGGCCGTCGATTTCCCGACAAATTGTTTGGCAAGAAACTGACATAATTAACATCAGGGGGGTAACACGACCTGGCCTTCGATCCGGGCCCGTCCAGCTTCAGGCCGCGCACTGTGAAGGCCAGCGGCTCATCGCTTGGCCCGGATATTTGCTTCGGCGGTATCGTGAACAAAGGATCCGCAGGGGGGTAACGTATCGCTTCGTCTTGGACCGAA
>Ga0210059_1000497_pt1 | contig 50342 bp, 37 predicted proteins | sample Ectturendosymbi2_FD_188042 | JGI IMG/M metagenome (GOLD analysis project Ga0210059, IMG submission 188042) | Ecteinascidia turbinata endosymbiont from Florida, USA - Sample 2 (SPAdes) (version 2) | ecosystem: Host-associated > Tunicates > Ascidians > Unclassified | place: Key West, Florida...
GGGGGGGGGGGGCGACACAACAATCGTTAATGTTCAGTCGTTTTGCTGAGGAGGTATGCAGGGTTTTTCAATGCCGCACAAATTGCACTTCGCGCAACAACATCGTGTTCCAGACAAGCACGCTGCAGACTTTCCAGCAAGCACAATCTACGCGTCGCGTAAGCCAAGCCGTAACCGCTTGATTGACAGCGGGCTTTGAAATGATGCCGGCGCTTAGCAACGAAGCATTTTTTCATCCGAGGATATAGCGCGCTCTAGTAAAAAACCGCGCACGACCAACGCATTCACATTCACCAGCATAAAAAACTTTAACCCGGCAGCAATTGAACGCTTAAGTCAATTTTTGTTGTATTTTGATACGTCGTTAAAGCAGGCATGTTATATATTTTTTTGTTGTTTTTGTATTATGATGGGCCGTAGAACCGCACGAAAAGTGTGATCCCCGCCAAAAAACTATTCTCGCCTTTTTGCTTCTTCTGTGTTTTGATGAATCAATTTCCAACACACCACGCTGAAGCATTTCCCATAAAAAAAGATCTCCACAATTTTACGAACATTAGTGTCCTCGTTACTCCCCATTTACCACCACAGCGCCTCGCGACTGGAATGAACGCAAGCAGAAAAACAGCTTCTGGTCGCCAAGCGATAGAAAAACAAAGCGACAACTGCAAAGCACGCGTGGCAGGATAAAGGCGCATTTACACGGTTTGCATTGATTTGGCATTGCGTCGCGTCGTTGAAGAGGCGACGTGTCTCTCAGTCCCTCGCTATAACCGCACCATCACCGCATCGCGAACGACAGCTACATCCGGGGCATCGGCGGCGACCGGACTCGAGGGGTCTGCATCCGGAAACTCTGTGTCGCTCACTTCCGAGCTCGGGGAGCAGATGGGGGTGACGCCGCACGAGCCTCCGGTGTTGACGAAGTCTTTGGTGACGGGCATGAAGACGGCCAAGGCCTCGCTGACCGGTTTGCGGCAGACGGGACAGGTCTGAGGGGAAAGAAGGGCGTTACGTGTCACTGAACACAGTCACGGTTCAGAGATCGGAGCGATTCAAAACAAAACAAACGAATTCTTTCTCAGAACTGTTGACGCCGCGCGTCCGGTTCTGACTTCTGAGGCATCGCAGCGCGGGAGGGGGAGATTTTAACGGAGATTTGAGGAAGATGAACGGTTAGGGGGGGAGGGGCGCGCGGGGGGGTGAACCGCAAGTTTGCGAAAAAACAACCTAAGGCTGTTTCCGCGTTCTTATAACGCGTCCAGCCAGGAAAGAAAAACAGATTGCAAAGTCGATCAAATTGCAGCGAGATGGGTTATTGATACAGCGAAGACATTTCTACCAGCACAAGAACCATGACCAGCTAGTGTTTGTAGTGGCGTAGTCAGCCCCGAGAATTTGCTGGGGGACAAGAAGTTTGATTTTAGGCGAATAACACTATTGTTTGGAAAAACGCCCCTCTCAAAGCACAAAATGACTACATGTTGTAAAAATTTGGGGGGCATAGCCCCTTTGCCCCCCCGGCTACGCCTATGGGTGCTTGTGGTAGCAAGCACCAGCTACGCATGGTATTGGAAATGGTACGAACACGTGTCTCTTACGCACCTGGCATCTTCGGGCGCACGATCTGCAGCACACTTGGTGGCCGCACGGGACCAGGGTGCAGTCGATGTCGGCGTCGTAGCAGACTTGACACGTCAGCGCGTCGCTTATTGCGCGCAGGCGCTCTTTTAATATTTCCACTTCGGCGCCCGCTGGCGGTTCGAGTTCGCCACTCGATTCAGACGCTTGGTGGCGCGCGCCGGTCAAGTCGGGATCTTGCACTTGCAAGCAGAGTTGACGGCGATACAAGGTTCTCCTGGCGTTGTCGTACGCTTCGCGAGACGTGCGTTGTATGTCGAATATGTAGTGTTTGTCTGCGCAGTAAAAGAAATAAGTTTGTCTGCGCAGTTAAAGAAATAACTGCTTCATCTAACACAAGCACCAAACGTTCACGCCGCACGTCTCATGCAACAGCTCCACTTTTCGGGTCTGTTGGCCTTTTGAGGCCTCGAAGTAATTGACGAGGCAAGAGAAAGTATTCCCAGCCCGCGAAGAAAGTATAATACTAACATTGAATGATGTTACATGTTCACTGCAGCGTTAAAAGAAATGGAAAACATCTTGTGCTCTTTCAAGTCAAATAGCTGTTGTGACTTATTTACTGGCGTCAAGTCGCTGACAGCGACTGGACCGTTTGCTTAAGAGCAGTAGGTTCGCTCCAAGGGGCACACGATTTGCTTTCGGTGTCTTCATAGTGGAATGTTAACGTAGAAGTTCAATTTTCAATTAGGTACGTTTCTGATTATGGTGCTCATGATTACAGGCAAGTGATATTTGATAAGGCAAAATATTGCTGCCATGGGGAAGATTCCTGCCCAAGACACTGCGATATCGCTCGGACAAGGTCGTGTGTATACATTTGCTCACCCATGTCAGACACGTTGGGGCGGAAAAGCGCAAGAAAATGTCCTTTGAAGTCTAAGCTGTGTTGATGGATGACCGAGGAATGGACCGTGTCCCAAGTGTAGAACGCCAGCATCTCGGTGACTATCCTGCAATGTCAATTGCTGCAACGTTAACTTTTCTGAAACAGTATTTGCGACTGATTCACGCGATTGCAGAAGAAAAACAAACGCGAGAAAAAGTTCCAGTCGGGGCAATACAAGTGGGATGGTGGGCAAAAGAACAGAAGTACTAAACAGACTGCAGACTCTCAACCAGAAAGCGCGAAAGCTGGCTGGCATGGCGGACAATACAGTGATAGATGGCGGATGTTACGCAGTTACATCGTCAAGGAATTTACTTTTAAAAAATCTCCGGTACCAAACAAATACCGAAAAAAGGAAACGACCGACTGAACGCACACATTATTAAAACCATCTTCGACTGCAGGCATCTTGTGCAAAGAGCAAATGTCAGCAGTTTTGTGAAACAAAAACACCGCCTAAGGCGGTTAAACCACTGTCGGCGCAAGGTAAGAGAGAAGTTAATTAGTGAACGGAAGTCGCGCGCTATATTTATACCGCAAATCTAAAGGCTGTTGCGGCAGCTGCAAATTCTCAGTCAAGAACTGTTGCCTGGTGCAAGGTCTGCGAAAACAAAGCGCTATTCCGGCAAACAGTGTGACGTAACAAACACTTACCGGTACAAAGCGTTGCTTTGCGATTCGGATCCGGTGCGGAAAGTGAGGGATTTAACGGAACCGTCGTCTTGATAGACGTGGACTTCAATCGATTTGCCGGTGTGCGTCGCCAGCTGTATCGCTTTGAAGGGGATCCTGAATGAGAACAGCTTCATTTAAAGCCGCTGCGTGACGAGCCAAGTTGATGGCGGTTCGTCGCTCGGCGAATAAGGACTGGAGATACGCTATTAACGCCACGCTATTAATGCCAAAGCGATTTCTAAGCACATTCTCCACTGAACCCAGCCTTTTTAGTGCTACGGCAGATACGCGGCTGTACGCCGCGCACCATGGGAGGCAGTGCAGCCTCTCACGCCGAGGGACGTATGTTAAGTAGAGCAACGAAAAGGAGAGCATTTCACATGCCGCTCACGGCAGAGGTTGCGTAACACACTATCGGAGAGCTCGGTTTCAAGTAACCGGAAAAGAACTCCACAGTGGCGACGCAGTCATCGGTGGAATGGGCAACGTGTGAAGAAAGCTGAGCCCGCCGGTGATTTATTCGCTTGGTTTATTCATTTCATTGACCTGAGCGCGGTGTTGGAAGCTTTTCACAACGTCCACCCCAGGGGCTGGCTACCATTAATCCAGTAGGTGGCGAATTATATCAAAACGTTAATGCTATCTGATTTGGACAGCAATCAGAAAACGAAGCTAAGATTGTGTGCTCCCGATATACACATACTGATGTACGGCAAATAATTATACGCCTTGCGTTTACCATGCCTTTAATTTCTTCAAGTACACTTACACCAGATTTCCGCCACTGGCCAATGGCAGTGCGCAATTATGAGTTTGATAATTCTAGTCATTAAAATGGGGCAAACGGCAAAGGTACTTAATCTCAAATACAGTCACTTTTCAATGAGATCCCGAACTGGATTTGCGGTCCTGCTCTCTGCAGAACTATTAAAGCGATTCTGCTGACCACTGTCAGCTAGTCTTATCACGTATGATTTCCGTTCAGTTCAACTAAAAAAAAAAACGATTTATGTAACTATAGAAATCAATTCGATACAATTTCCAGCGTGCCATGAATAACCACCTCACGTGCCACTTGCGGCACACGCTGTCCGACACCTGGTCCACAGACAAAACGCATACTAATCATCACGGTTCAGTCCTGGGTTTATTTTTTCTGCCATATAACATTTTTTTCTTAAATGACCGAAAAAAATTTGAGTAAATTCGGTCACAACGTCTGAAAAGGTGGACTAGTGAATACTGCTACGGCGAGTTTTACTACTATTGCGGGACAAATGACTGAAATGCTTCAGCGAAAACTAAAACCCGGGTTCAGGGAGATGGTTAAGTCTAACGGCTCAAAACAGGTAATACGAGAGACAGCCAACGCGTCGCACGCAGTTCTTTGAAGTTTTAACGCAACCGAAAACTTTTGCTGCACTGTCAGCCTTTCAACCCAACGCTGGATGCAATGCCAGACGACGTTATATTGTCACTGACCTGTGCGTCTCGTCCGTTTCTTCATGCACGACCTCGACGCCTTGCGGCCCGACGCGCAGAGTGGCATTGACCAGTTGGTACTGGTGGCGGGCCAGAGCCGGACTGTGGCTCCCCCGGCCGGCGGGGGTTGGCGCAGGGTTTTCCATCTTGACGTGGTACGATTCGGTGCCGAACGTCGGCAAGGCGGAGACTGCTGCCAGGAATTTGCCGACCGCTGACGATTTCGCGACACCTTTCAGGAGGACGTGCTCTTTCAGAATGCTGCGAACGATACACACAAAGACGATGAAATCGCGGTGCGTTGGGGGGATCTAGCGGTTGACCCCTGCTATTTAACGTCAAAGAGCACCTTGAGAAGACAGACAAGCAAGCAAAAAGCGCTGGACGCTACTAAACTGCAATAAATCAAGGGGGGTGGGCTGTTTGCGAGCTACGAGGGTGGAACCCAATGCTTACACTGTAGTTGTGCCAATGTGTGGCAAACAGAAGAAACAGTTAACGAAATCGCAACATACTTGTCGAAATCATCAGACGCACAAAGGGCAGATGCAACATCGTTGTTCGGACAAAGCGAGGAATACTGCTCCTTGGTCGCCAAGCTGTTGCTCCTGCCGCCGGGGGCGTCGCCATATTCGATCTGAGCCATCAACGCAAGTACTGCTGGTAGTCTCGCAGCAGGCACAAGCAACTTCTCATCAAGAAAATCCTGCTTCAGTTGTAAGTAGAAGAGACGCCTGGATAAAACCAACAAACGTTTTTAGCAGCGATATAAAAAAAGAAACAATGTAGCTTTTGGCTGACCGTGCATTAATAACTGATCATGACTAGCCGTTTTCCAAGCAGGGCAAGTGAAATAACAAAGAAATTCAAATATTGTTTCCATTACAGTAGCTACCAATGTATCAATGCCACAGACGAACATGAAAAACTGCATTTATAGTTGGCAAAAAAAGTCTCAAAAATAGTGAAACACCTTTCTTTCGCAAATTCACGTCAATATTTGGTGCTAATGCAAGCAATGCATTCAAAGTATGCACCAAGTTGAAACTGTCGCAAAATACATACACCTGAAACAATTTTACCGTTTGATGATTTTTTTTATCCATTCCAGAGTTTACTATTACTCAGGCCTTGGAATATGGCACACATTTGTTTATTCTGTTACTGTACAGTTGATACTGTACTTGTGGTGGGCAGTAATACTGGTCAGCACACTGGAAACAACTAAAATCTGATCTAATGATTATCAGTATGTTAAAAAACTGAAATAACTGCCTTACTTAAAACCTTGTACCTGGTAGTTTCTTGGAGCAAATATTGTGGCTCCACAAAGTATTTCACTCGTAGCCGTAGCCTGAAAGGAGACTGCCCTGATGCTTTACCAATAACCTTGTTTCGCAAATTTAACCACAGCAACTCTCTTCGTGGACCAAAATACTGCAAACCAAAGTAATCTTTTTCCACAGTCCCAATGGATGCACAAACCTGCAAAATATAATGAATATAGCATTGACATAAGCACTAATTGAAATAAACGACACTTAATATTCTACGCAGTGGTTCCCAACCGAGGAAGAATTCCTCCCAAGGAGGAATTTCGTGAGTTTAGGGAATTTCCAGTTCATAGTTAAGTTACCTATTCATTGTAATCACAAAAATGATGTTTTAACTCTTCAGCCATCCTGTTGAACTTGTGTAATAGCAGAGGAATGAAAAGTTCCAAACTGAGCAAATGGAGGAATGCATCAAAAAAGGTTGAGAACCACTGTTCCAGGGGAAAAGTTGCCACTACTCAGCATTCAATTTCGAATTCCACAAGGTGCTTTAAATTCAACATATGAAACATTGGATAGGCAAGAAAATGTAGAATTTGCTTAAATCTTACCTTGTCTAAAATTTCTTGACCAACTGCACTGCGATCAACCTCCACTTCAATAACAACTAAGTCAGGTCTTGAAACCAAACATAAGATTTTTCCTGACTGCCAAGTGGACAAGTCCAGCTGCAAAGCCATGACTTCTTGTGCACACCACTGTTAATGAATACTCAAAACGTATGGTTTCAACTATTTCACAAAAGATTGAATAAAACTGAAAACAAATGCACTTTGTTAATATCAGGTTGGTTTCCACTATTTCAGAACTGACTTTGTCTTTTTGCAAGAAAAGCTACAAGTTAAATGCCATATGACCAGTGATGCCAGGTTTTTTGCAAAAACAAGCAAGTAAATTTGAAAAACAAGCCCAAAATATGTAATTTAACCGAAAAACAAGCCCAACCTACGTCTGGCAAGAAAATTTCAAAATAAAACATCAGCAAGAAAATGAAATGGAAAAACCAAGAGGCGCATATGAAAAAAACAAGCCCAAAATAAGCAAATTTTCACAAAAACACGCCAAAATTACCTTTAGCAGTAAATTGAAATAGCAACTGCCATAAAATTTAAAACAAAAGCAATCCGCAAAACAGAAATCTGCAGAAAACAAGCCCAAAAAACAAGAAAATTTCAATTAAACAAGCAACATGCAACTCGACAAAAAAACAAGCCCAAATTCGCGGGAAAACCGCAAGGTTCGCAACACTGCACATGACGCATTTGAACTTGATTCGAAACACAAACAAAACATTGCTAATCTAACATCGCTCATGATAATACATAGAAACACCATTAAGTGATAAAAGACATCATCTTGCTGTTAGTGATGAGCCTACTATGCACTGTCTATTGTAACCCAAATTTTGTGGACCCTATTATTCTATTTGACTGTTGTTATCCGAGAAAATTAGCAGATGTAGGCCTACAGTAATTGAGCACAGAATAAACTGTCAATATCGCGGGTAAAGGTATGTTTTAAAAAGTGAATACTATTTATATTATTAAAAGATACAACAGAAAATTACAAGTCAGCTGTCATGCTTTATTTATCACTTTGTCTTGATGATGGTGCGTTTTCCAAATGTATTAAATCTTTTTTCCATATCTGATTTGCCTCAGAAGTTTCAAGCAATGTGGAACATACTGTTAACAAAATACTGACCAATCAACATGAACGAATAACTACATAAATTCTAACAATAGCTTGCTGAAACTGTAACAGCTCATGGCTAAAAGAATTAGCATAGGTTCTACAGCATTAAGCATGAGTAATGCTAAATGCATCGGAATAGGCTAAGGGACACCAAAACAATTTGGCATTATAACTGGATAAAAAAAGGCAATGCATGATGATTTTCAGCACAAAATGCAACAAACAATGTATATACTGCACAGCAATTTCTACTTTCTACTAGCAAACTGTTTTGTCCTAGGTGAGCATTTTTGTGCATCATGTGCAAAGTTTTCCACAACATTTTTTCTGCACATGATGGATTTTACCGCAATTTTTCCCAGGCGGGTCTGTTTTCAAAAGTTACACACGGCAGATAAAATCGCTTGATGCAACATGTCAAATGTTTGCCATAAATGCTCTTTCAAGGGGGATTCAGGATTGGTGCTTGGTAATCCCTGAGCTTGACATAAATGTGGAAAATGGGGATTAGGCTGCACCTTGATTGATACTGTAGTTCTGTAGTTTGAGGAATACTCTTTAGCGATTATTACTGTATTGCTTATTCTACTGTCCTGAAAAGATGATGCCTGACAAAGTTTGACTTGAGTTTTATTTGGTGAAAATTAATATGAGCAAGAAAAACACAAATTAGTGCAAGGACGCCAAAGCTCCAGCTATGGATCAAAATACTTAAGGCAGAGTAACTAAGCCTCTCACTGTGATTTGATTTTGAGACATGCCCTAGCAATTTAGTCAAAGTTTTGGGAAACATTAGGCAAATGGGAAATATTGAGAAAATGGGAAATAAAATGCAACACATCGATCTGACCCTATCTTTCTTATTGTCCAGGCCTTTTCTTTGAACTGTTCCACTAGCTGAATGAGAAGTGTGATCTACTGTACTTATGAGTGAGCAACTCTTATGGTGACTAGTACCGTAGTATCCCTGCCTGGGGTCTCTTTGCAATTTCATCATTTATGGAGGTTCTTCCACAAATCAAACTCAATAGGCATTTCTTCCTAGTTATAGTAGATGAATACTGCAATACACCAGTTGTCAATTGCTGTACTGCATGGACTTTGGTTGTTGTGTCTTGACAACAGAAAAAAGATTTTTAACTGCTCATTACTTTTAGCTGTGATAAAGGCTTACTGTAGCCTAAATCTGCAAATGTTAAGTTATTTTATGTAGTGCCTAGTGCCTTTTCTTGCAATACTGTAATCTAAATCTCAATTCAACTTTTAAGCCACATATGACATATGTACTGCCTACTACCTGTTCTTGCAATGGCCCAAGTATTTTGCTTACCAACCAAGTCATAGATACTGTTAACTGTAGAACTACACAAGCAGAGTTAACGAACTGCAAACCTGACATTCCATTGGCGTAGTTACCTCTATCTGCATCATGATCATCTGGTCAAGGCAAGCTTAGTCTTAACCATGATTTAGCTTAGTGCTGCAGATGCCATTAAAATGTGGCTAATCCTAACTTAACTTACCACACAATTACATACCGCCAAATGGGTTTATTGGATAACACCTGGTCTAGGCCTGTATGAAGGGCCGGAAGATTTTTAATCAGTTAACCAGTGAAATTGATGTACAGCACAGTGAGTACAATTGTCTACACCTGAACCTGTACTAGGCTATGGATCTCATCTCTTTCGCAATTCATTGCCAGCCTAGGCCTTATCTTTTCAGCATGCCTAGCTGACAAGAGCCCTACCTGCTTCCTACGTCGCCCTCAAACAAGATTGTTTGTGTGCTTTCCAAGCGCATACAATGCTGGACAAAGAGTTCGGGACAATGACAAGCTGACATTTGCTCGGCAATGCCTACAGCCTTCTTCTTTCGCAATCGCTGAGTTCGTTTGACCGTTGAACAGGTCGTTTTCAGCTATATATACCAGGTCAGCTTCTGACACGCAGTGACGTCACAAAAATTGGCTTCGCATTGGCTGTAGCAGCCACGTGGGCAACCAGCCTCCATGAATTAAAACCTTGCTCGACCTGAAGTTACCTCCCGACTAAACGAAGATAACCTTTGCTGAGGCAAGGTTACTAATGTTCGCCAGAACGCCTAACCTCGGGGCACATTGCGACTCAACCTGGGCGTTAAGCCGAAAGCAAAGGTATCGTATAATGAATGGTTTGTTGTTCATGCCCATTGGCTAATTTCGACAGACAGGAGCAGGTGCAGTTTCATGAAAATAAAATTCACTAATTATTTTCAAACTAAGCGAAGTGAAGAACACTAAATGACGAATTGACCAACTGGCCGCAACATTTTTAATCCGCGCTCAGATTTCACGAAATATGTTTCTACAAACGAAAGCTACAACACAGGGGATGCTAAAATAAACTGATGTAACAGGTAGTAGGCGAATTTAGTCAGTTGGCAACCCAATAGCATGACAAATTTTTTTATGCGCTTCAGCAACGAAACATCGATTCATGATTTTTTTTCAGATGTACGCGTACTATTCTAAAGCTTCCTGTACGCTAAAAACTTCTGTTCAAACAAAACATAATTTGAAGATTCTGAGCGGCAAGCTAAAATCATAAGCGGAGTCTAATATTGTCGTCGAGGGTGATAAACCACGAAAAAGATCCGCGTTTCTTTCAAGGCCACAGTTTTTTTAATGCCTTTTAGAATGAATTAATTTATTTATTTGTCAGCTGACACGAATTCCATAGTTTTTATACATTAATATTCACTGGTGTATTTTTGTACTAATGACTTCATTTATTTACTTACTTGTTTATGCGGTCATTTGTAAAAAACGTATTTACTGCGACAAGCTTATGGTAGGCGACGATGAGTATTTGCCGAACCGCCAATAGCTTATAAATGAGTATCATGTTTTGCACGAATGTTGGTTTTCTGTCGCAGTAGATTTAGATTTGTGAGTTAACGTGACATCTGATTTAATTCGAACTACGCAGGAAAGGTGATACAACGTTTCTTCAGTGGGGGTATTTTGTTCAGTTGATGCAAGCGTGTTTATTTTAACAGCATGCATTTTCAACAAGCGTTCATTAATAAAGCTTCGCTTCAACGACGTAACATGTCACATATTTACAAGAAAAAATAACAGAAGGAATGTTTAGCAAGATCTTTTCCTAGTTCATCCGTAAGCATTTCTGCATTGAGCGTTTAAAAAAAATAAAGTTGTGAAGATTTGTGGAAATCTCTGAATGCATCACTGAAAACGACAAGCTCGTGTTAAGCGGTTTTAACAGAAAGTGATACGAACAATACTTACGGGAGAAACAACAGATGCTTCTACAAATGGAATGCATGCCGTAGATTTTTTCATTTTGTAACATTATGGTTGTAAAGAAAACACAAAGATTATTTACAAGAAAAATTGTCAAGCTTGTACGCACATATCAAAAGTATGGATAGAAATAAGAGTTCTCAGTCTCTGTTATAAAGAGACCAAGCACTTACCGAATGATCGCGACGAATAAGCTCCACTGTTACAAGAAGCCCTGCATGGTTGAACGTGTTGTCTGTTCAGATTCGAATCTCCAGCCTCTTAGCGACGTAGTGAGACTGAAACTCCATGGCAGAAATTCTCGCTCCCAGTTGTGCCGCAAGCAAAATGACACGAATGTAAATCGCTCATCTTGCGAAAGCAAATCATTACCATGAACCGCGCAAATGCACAGTCTGTGCATTGTTTGTTTGTCAGCTTTTGCTCTGGCACAACTGTGTCGTTCTTGTGGGTAAATCGCAAGGACATTTACGAGATCCAAACAAAACTTTTATCGCCTTGATATTAACTACCTTCGACAAAGTTTAAAAGCATGATGTGAAAAGCATTTAAGAATTAAAAAGGGGATTTAAAAGTGGAGAAAAGTGTGTTTCAAGCTGGGTGTCTGTACAGGTGGCAACGTAAAAACTTAATTTTTCGTCTTATACAGTTTTTCTCGTCTGGCCATCGGTTCTTGCGTAAGCAAATCATTAAAAGGGGAGCTTGCTTCTTTCGACCACAGCTTCAAACAACCCGCGTTTATTATACAGCGAAAGCGAAATTATGTTTGGTTGAGCTTCGCACGAAAGAAGTCCGACGGGCTGCAATAAATGCAGGGGTAGCCCTGCTATTGATGACCTTGACCATTTCGTGACCAATTCGCAATTTTACCACTGCGTCTGACGTTCCTCGTAGCATTTTTAAACGCTGTTGTAAGCATCGACAGAGTAAAATCCAGCACTGAGCTCCACGTGTCGATTTTAATGCAAACAATGCAGACTGCATGTTGCATGCAGTCAAAAGGGAAGCAACTACAGTAAACCTCAGTTAATCCGGATTCAATTTTACCGACGATTTTATCCGGTTTAGGCGAAGATCCGGTTTAACCGAAGACTGTTGTTTCTAGCCTGACGTCAAGTAAGTACTGAGATATCGGTGGAAATCACTTCAATTGAACACATTTACGACCCATTAGCAGACTTTCGCAGAAGCACAACGAATTTATTGATGAATTTACAATGGTACATCAGACTAGTAACCGCTTGTTCCAAGCAGTTATGAATAATATTAGGTTCATAGTTTTAGATCAGCCTACTTGGCTGCGAAGAAATCTGGAATTTTGGACTAACACAGGGATTTCTGCGATCCAGTGACTCTATTTGGAAGGTAATGCCCTCCAGACATCTTACCGAGTACAATGCACTCAGTCAGTGATAATGCTCTTCACACACAAACTCAACACTGATCAACAGGCTGAAACCGTAGTGCGGCAGCGTGCCTTGAGTTGAACGTTATGTTCAACGTGATATGCTATGTCCGCGCGTGACGTAATAATCTTCTCTACGATTAGTCGAATGTTGTGCTCAGTTGCGACCGTTGTTATCATAATTCTGAACGTTGGTTGGTGATCGTGAGCACGCTTGTGGTGCATCTGAAAGCTACCGAATCTTTTCTAGAGACCAGTCAGTGCACTTAGTAAAACCAGCGTGGAAGTGCACAAAAATCCGGATTACGAGATGTAAAAAGAGAAAATTTTATCCGGTATTGGCGAAGATCCGGATTAAAAAATCCGGATAAACCGAAGATTTTTATAAAGAAAAACGTTAAAAATCATTCGTACCACCAGTTTTATCCGGTATTGACGAAGATCCGGTTAACCGAATCCGGATTAACCGAGGTTTACTGTAGTTCGATGATAGGTTGTGAAGTATAATATTTATTTTACACAAATAAAAAATAATATAAAAACAATATACAGCACATTACCCCGCAAGTTGGAATATCCAAAACTTTGCTTCAACACTATTAGAGCGAGCAGCGAGGCATTAAGTATTTCTCAATTTTCTTTCGAAAACCAACTTTGTTTGTCGGCGTTGCACCTTGAAAATCAGCAAATGTTGGCTGATTATGATGTGTTAGTCGGTCAGCTATTCGTACCTGTTGTTTATGAACATGGTTTTACTGTTGTCAGTTGCTGCCTTGTCCGCAGCCGACAACTCACTGCAACTTTTAAAAGAAATTGTTGGTAATGAAAATTTTTCTTGCTTTTGCGAAACAAGGTTGGTATACGGTTTTGATCCCCGCATGAGGCGCTTTTGAATTAAATATTGAGGGTTTACAACCTTAGAATGAGACAAAACATTTTACAGGAATTTGTATCGGTAGTTAGGTTGTATCACTTTGCTTGTTTGAAGGTCGCTTGACTGTTTACTGACGAGTCAGTTGCATAGAGTGAACAAAACTTTGGTATAACTTTAACTTTAATGTACACGCTGAAACTTTGAAAGATTGGCCAACAGCGATGATTCATTAAGGCAGTTTTTTGTCGTAGCATCATATTGCTAAACTACACGAAAAATCGTGGCAAAAATGTGAAAAGCCATTGCAAAACTTTTCATGGCGGTTTCTGAGATTCATTGGGGAAAAAGCTATGAACTTCCCAGTCGTGGCCTGCTAACGTCTGTACACTTTATCGAGCCTTCACAATGGAAATCTATATATGATACAGAATTTATAAACGCAAGTAGTGCTTTAGATGGAGCGATAATGCTAAACAAAAAATATTAATCAATTGCGCCGTAAACGAGAAATGTGCGAATCCTTTTTCAGTGACGTGCTGTTTGTTTTCAAACTTCGCTTTGCACCTAACTTTGAGACTCAATTTCGTGGCCGCCAGCATGGCATCTGAAAATTAGGATTTAAATTTGTTCGAATTCTATATCACTTCAGGGATTTTGATCGCAAATTTTCTGACGACCGTCTCATTATCTTTTTGTACAAAAAGTTTTAACTTTTAAACTGCGAACTAAAGCGCTCCGACAATCGCGCAGTTTCGTAAATATTTTATGTTCGTAATTGCTGAGGAAGACAATCTGCTTCAGCGCTAACAGGTCAGCGTAAAGGTATAGCGATCACGTTTCTTACGTCGTTTTTTAATTCCACTGAGCGAGATTGCTCTTGATGTTGATGAGATTAACGGTTGAGTTGTGAGTTATATTAGTATTTAAAATTTCATTCGTTTATAGCAAACAAACTATCATTTAAAACTTCATCGCTATGATTGCGATTAGCATTATCTTTTGCCGTTTGTCCGGTGGATATGCGCAAGCACGTAATAAACCTCATTGGCGTTGAAATCGAGTTTCTCACTATACCCACTGCCCAAGTCGAAAAACACGATGAGTAAAAGAAGAAATTCGCGGACGGGACAGGTGTACATGTGTTTTTTTGTGCTTACAACTGAACAGTTTCCAGGCTTTTAAACTATCGTTGCAGTCACGGACTTACATCCTTGCGAAAAGAAAAGTTTGTGGTAAAGTCAATGGATTGTTATTTCATAAAATTATGTGAAAAATATTGGTGAGAAAATAAACATTGCCAGCACAAAAGTGTTCTTGAAACGCTGCCTAAAGCTGCTTAACCCGGACCTGCGTCTCAGTTTTTGAAGTGAACATTTTACATATTTCTTGTTTTGAAAAACAGAAATCTGTTTGTTCGGAAAGGTGCATGTGGCTCGTCGCAGGAAACGTTTTGGTCAATTGTTGCAGTTGTTGATAATGAAAAGGCTTGCATAATACATGAAATACATTTGGCGCATCTGCCAGGAGAGCTTTTAAGATGCGCAAGCAAGAAGCAAACAACGCATGCCATCATTGTCACGCATTTGCACGAGTTTGACCAACCACTACTACCGGCTGAGGAAGTGCACTTTGGCTTTCGCGGACAAAAGCTCATGCAGTTCTGGCACCACGTCTGAGGGATGTTGAGCGCAGGAAGAATGTTTAGTTGCTGCGAGAGTCGTCGATGAAGGCGTCCGAGTAAATTGCCCGCGCCGACTTCCTCCCGAGCGTTTTTAACAAGTTGTTGTTGACAGTTTTTCACACGAGGCTGCGCAGTGATGCAGAACAACCGCTGATACCGGGCAACGCCGTCGCGTTGCCAAACAATGGATCGCCGCGCCGGATAAAGACATTCAGGAGACAGACAGCGCCTTTGCGATTTCGATTTTTTTTCCCGGCTCCATTGCAGCAAGGCCTCCTACAAAACCTTTAGGGGGGTCTTGGACTGCAGTGCCTGAAACTGCACTTGCCGTACATTCCCGAGGTCGGCGACCTCGATAAAGCAGCAATGGAAAAACCGTCACAAAAACCGCCAAAACAGGTCTCTTGAAATTTTCGGGCCACTTTTTTGACAGTGCGGCCAGACGCACACTTTGTTTCACTCGTGCGACTCTGAAACCGAAGAAGAGCCCGGATGCGTGGCGTTGTGCGGCGAAGAATGTTAAGTTGTTGCATCTGTGCGCATCGATATGGAAAACCACTTATCTAAGCACTCGCGCGACGCAAGTGGCAGCTTGGGAGTTATCTTTTATAGATTGTCACTCGCACGCATGAGCTGCAGGAAAAAGAGCAAAATGCAGACCACGCTTTGACTGGCGCGATTGTGGTTTTGATAAAACGCGGTACGATGACGGATCTGCGACAGGTCGCTCAAAATGAGTTTCGAGGCATGCTGCAGGGAGTTGAGCCGGGCTAGTGAAGAACTTTGCGTGACAGCTTCTACACGTATTGTAAACCAGCAAAACGCAAACGCCGTTTCCGGCTATTGTTAGCTTTGGTACTTGCAAAAGTTGCACTTCATTCGACCATGCTTTGCTCCTTTCCAAGCCCACCACATCCGCTTTCCAAATCAAGACTAAAAAACGCCTCGACCAACAGGATGCGGGTTCGAACACCAACAGGCGGCACCGGTGCAGTTCGCAATGGTTTCAATCACGCCGGACAAGCACGCGGAATTTCGGCAAATAAAAAATAAAGCACATCTCAGCACGCAACGATATGTACGAATGGAACAAAAGCGTCTGACGGTGTGACGCAACAAAGGCGACGCCGGAGCGAGTGAAGTCGTCAGTGATCACGTCGGCGCGGCGACCAGGCCAGCGGGGCCTTTGCCCAGTTCTTGGCCACCGATGGTGCTCTCCAACGGCTTAAAGCCGAGCTCCTCGACCGGAATGCCGAACGACACCAGTTTCGATTCGTACGTCCGCAGCAGGTCGTTGTGTGCCTGTGTGGGGCGATACAATATGGAATCCAGTGATGTCACAAAACACGTAACAAGCGATGAAACGACGACGAACAACTTGTTTTTTTTCAAAGTTTAGAAAAAACTGTAAGTGCTGGATTTTAACCGTGACTGGTGCAAACGTATCTGCAACATGCGTTGAAAGCTTCCTGATATTAGCCAGGATTCGGGAAAAAAAAAATTAGAAAAACTCAAATTAACACAGTAATTGCCCCTTGATGGATTGGTTCGGTGAGTTGCAGCAGGTTATTTGAAAACTGTATTTTTCTTTCAACAAGCTTTCAACTGGAAGCATCATTTCACTGATTAGCAATTCGTGCAGCCCGGCTCTATTGCCGCAAGCACGTTTGACCGTTAACGGTATGCACGTCCGTGACCAATTTAGCCACGAAAATAGACGCCTACATGGTTTTATCCACAAACGTTGCCTTAAAACTTTAAAACCTGCCTATTCCGGGGAAATGCGAACGTAATTTTGACGCAACCAACGGTTCTGATCAGACACCTTTGTTTGGGGGGTTTGGGGGGCAAGGCACCTGGCAGTAAGACCGTCCGAATCGCTCGTCGTTCCAAGACTCAACGCATGTTTCAGGTTTAAAACTTACGGCCACAAGTACTTTCAAGAAAACGAACGCGACCGTCATTGACGAGTTACGTCACGGTTCATTGCAATCGAACGAAGGACACGGTTGATTGCAGCCAACACTTCGGTGCAGTTGCCTTCGGTTTTCGAGCTTCCGTTTCAATATCGGTCCAAGCAAATGCGAACATAACTTTCAAGCACAAGTTTTTCTGGTTGGTCATGGGGCGCATAGGCGTCGTAGGGGACAAAAGTCTTTGGAGGTGCGAAACATTTTGGATTTTTTCCCAAACTAAGAATGAAGGACCTGCCAATTAGCGAAAAACTGCCAATTTTGCCAATTAGCGAAAAAAGAAATGTTTACATTATTGTCTTCCAATAATGATGAACGGGATAGCACTCAGGCCTTGAGGAGACAGACAACTATCATATCACCAATTTAAGGGTATATGGATCTAGCAAAAAGTTCGGTTAGCTTGAGAAAATTAACTGTAAGGCTGTAGAAAAATGAGGATGAATGTTCATTCAGTTGCCAAAAGCAAAAAACGTTTGCGCAATTAACCTTGCATAACTCTGTACAAAACATCATCGTTGGATTTTTTTCAAAATTATGATAAATATGCTAATCTGTCAAATTTATAAGAGATTTTAAAATTATTCAAAAGGTTTAACCGGATTTTTACTAACTTTTGCCCTATTTTTCGCAAATTTGTAAAGCGCGGGAGCGCGAATGGAATTCCTGCACCCCCACCTGCTACGTGTGTGATGGGGCGCGAATCACGCTCGAAGGGGGGAAAGTTCAACTTGTGCGATTTACACCTAATCCTGTGAACAGCTCTGTTGTGCACGCGGATGTGAACTGGGCCTGTGAACAGAGCGGCATTCGTTGTTCGGAAACTAAGATTTGTGTTTGTACGCAGGCAAGCAACACTCCAATGCGACAAGTGGTTTCAGAAAAGAGTGAAAAGGTTTAAGCCATTTAACTAGCGCTTGTCCAAAAGACTTAACAAGTGCGAACTTTGTTGTTTGCAAAGACGCTCGTATTATAATGCATGATGTAATAATATACCGCTGTTGCATCATTCGCCTGTGACGTAACCTTGATGATAACGACTATACATGTGACTTAATTAAGTTGCACTGCTTTACAGGCCCGTAACCAAGGGGAGCGCAGGGGCTCTCCCCCCCTGGAAAAATATGTTAGACATTTTTTAAAAGTATTGGACATAGTTTAAAAAATTTGGGCCCCTCTCAGAAAACTCTTCGCCCTCCCCCTGGTGTCCCAAGCTGGTTACGGGCCTGCTGCTTTATCTTCTCAAACATCATTGCGCGTCTGGTTCTTTCGAACATTCTGGCCAAACCAGTCTCTCATTACCGAAATGCAGCAAAGCAACCATGGGTGTCGGAAGGGGGGGCAAGGGGCTTGGTCCCCCTGGATTTTGAAATTTTACATTTTCTGATTGCATTTTCGGCAAAAAAGGTTGTTTCTTTAGTTTCGAGGGGGAAAAACGAAATTTGACCGCCTGTGGCCCCCCTGGAAAAACCCTTTTGGCTACCTCTGGAAAAATCCGCTATTTCCCCCCCCTGAAAAAAATCTTTCCGACACCCGCACGTTTTTCGGCTTTCTACCGTGTTGGCACATGTCTGTGAAGAACAGCACCGCATCCTGTGCAACCGATGCGTTTAGTGGCTTGGCAGAGCTTAGTACGAGATGACGTTCAAACACTGACGAGCAAACTTTGACGCGTTACTTTTTGCGCAGCAGCAAGCTTTAGCTGCTGCGCGTTGTCAGGGATTGGGATCGATGCGGCGGACGGAAATGATAATAGCCTATTTAAAAAAACTAATAAAATGCTATACCAGCGCTCAGAGACGCTTTCAAAATTGCCCGTGCCTGATGTGTACGGCTTGGACGGAATAAAATGTGTGGGAGAAACCGGTCGCCGTAGATATCCAACCCATCGGTGGTGCACAACAAACTCGCCGATCAATAGAAATTGCGGTTAAGCTATCCACGCTGCGAACAACAGTGGCGGGTACGTATTGATGGCTTCTATCGTGGTCGACTGTAAGTGCATCCGCTGGGTTTGTTCGATCGATTAAGAGGATCTTTTGCGCTCGCGACAATGAACCCAGCCTGTCCTTTGACCAATGGTGGCTGTGATCTGTCGCACACCAGTCGGGCGGCAACCTGCCCCGCTGCGTTGCAAAGCAAAGATCGCACATTGCAGCTGACATGGCAACATGGTTGCCCGTCGTTGGTGACGCATCATACGAAACCCGCGAACAACTTGTTTGTTTCTGCGTCACAAACAGCTGAATCCAATAGGCTTACCCGATTGTTCGCATTATTGTTTCAAAAGCCCGGCTTTTTCGCGTCTGATACCGCGCTTTGCTCCTGTGAGCCTGTCTTTGCGCGCGCCTTTCCGAGAAACACAGTTACCAATCATATTAAGGAAACCAAAAACGCACACAGCCCGCCAAACTGCCGTCCGAATCCAACCAGACAAGCTTACCTTGCAAACTCGAGCCAGTTCGTACTGCAAGTCCTTGATGGCGCTGTTCTTGGAATCCAAGACGTCCTGGAAAACAAAAGTGGTTTTCGTTGATGAAAACTGTTTCAAACACTGCAAACATAAAAGCAACTGCGGCGCTGGACACGCCCTGGTGCACGTCGCTACGAAAACCGTGATAACGAACCAACGATCGCCCGTTTCTTTCCGTGACCCTCCCCTTCCGCACACGCCAGGGGGTCACCAATGGGGGCCCGGGTTTGCCATACCCCTCTACATACAATTGCTGCACGGTTGCTGGAATGAGATGGCCTTTTCTTGGTGTTTGACCGATAGCTTCGTCCGTTTTCTGTTAGCCCAATTCACCCAAGCCTGGCAACACGCCAGGCTCAAGCTAATTTATGGTGGTTGGTTAGCTAGTGGGTTGCAGTTTCGAGTCTGTGATGGCAGGGCCACTTTTGGCAATTGCATCCGGCAGAAGCTGCAGCGGGATACGCAGCAACGCTTGCCCCGGCTGCAAGGGAAAAACTCGAAACAACTAATTTTTAGCGTCGGGAATAAGGCACGCACGGCCCTGGGAATTCCCCATCGTAGGTTGCAAAATCAAGACTCAGTCGTCTGAGTCGATGAAAAGATCCAAAAATAAAAACAGCAAACGAAAAGATCCAAAAATAAACCAGGTGAGTGCTGGGTCGTTGTGCTAAGCGAAAATTGAGGCGTAGTCACGGAAAAAAGTGCCAAGAAAATAAGTATGCATGCTAATGTTTAGTTAGTATGCTAATGCATATTACAAATAGATAAGAGTAAATTTCCGCGTTATACCAGAGGTTTTCTCAATCCCACGCAAAGCGATTTTAAATTATTGTTGACGGAAATCGTTAATCATAAATAACAATGCTTTCGATCGGTTTTACGGGCCAGAAAAATCTTCACAAACACAGTACCGTCTACCTGTGGCTGAAAGCGTCGCTTTTAATTAGGATGATTATTCCTTTCATGGAGTAAAACGATTGAAAAAAGGAAAAAAAGAGTTATTTATTTTTTGCAGCTCTGTGTCCTCAGCTGTCGGAACATGTTTCACCACTTCTTGTACGTTTGCGTGGATAAGCTTTTGAAAATTCAAGATGAGCTTTGATTTAAATATTTTTTCAGGCTCTCGCCAAGTACTGCTTCTACCAGAAAGTAGTTAGCAGACCGACTGCTTTACAGCAGCGAAAGCGTCTGCAGAGAAGAACAAAAAGTTTTCACTTGATCGCAAATCCAAAAGCAATGGGTCGCAGCCTGAGGGGATGCCCGCTTGTGGAATGTTCATCAACTGGTAGAAGCCTAACGAAGTGTAGTCACGTTTGCAAGGTACACTGGACTTAAGGAAAACTTAATGTCAGCGAACGCGATGTTTGACTTCAACCGTTCGTTCGTCTGCATTTTTAGACTAAGCAAACAGTAGCAATGAGCAAAAGCACGTGTAGCCGCGCAGCTGCCGGGGAACACATCACAGGGTTTGGTGGAATAAGCAAATCTCATTGAACAAAAGTAGTTTTCTTGGTTAGCGCGACTTTTTCACTTGCAGTTGACTGGCTCGATACCACACTGAAAAGTTGAAATAGTCAGCGGACTGTCGGTCGCACAGTTGTTTGCGCGGCAGAACTTCTTGTTTCTCACATCCACGAAATAGGAAAACAGGATAACGAACAACAGTTTGGCAAATTCTACTCCACAAGACGAACGATGAAGTTAAAGATGTGTTGTTGGAAACGTTTCTGTTCGGAGGACACCGAAGCTAACCTATTATATCGTAGCTTGGCGCAAGCGCCACTAGCATGCAAAGACAAACAACTGAGTTGCTAACAAAATACGGGATGTTAAAGCGGATGAATATTTACGTGGTCAGTCATTTTACTACGCGTCACAATAGCTCATTGTTTTTCAATGTAAAACTGTGTTTAACTAGCTAGCATTTGGTCAAGCACATATAGTCGTAACAATGTGAATAAACGCGAGAGCAGAAGCTGTATTGGCTTGGACGAGAAAGTACACAACGCACTTAACGACAAGGCCGATACAGTCAATAACTACCCAGATACCGCGACGAAGTTTACTGCTCGGACCCGATAACAACGAAGGCAAAGCTTAATTTTATTTAGAGGTTATTCCGTCACACGACCAAAGGTAACCTCAACGAGCGCAGAGAGAGAGGATCGATTTTTCAGAAACGATAAGAAGAAAGGTGACCGACGGGACAGTTCTGCGCCTTGCCGCAACGGGAATCGACCAAGACAAGAGAAGTGCCACGAAAGCGAGCTAGCGCATTAATAAAGACTTCGCTCGCTGCACTAATAGGAATTGACCGGAGGCAGCGGACAAAAGCAAACCCTGTACTTCCCCGCACGTCTGCAATGGACTGTGGACATGACCTCCGCAGAGTTTTACCCGGGAGGACAAAAATGTGTGCAATGGGTGAAAAACGCCTGAAAGTATGGAGGTGTTTATTTCTTTGATTTAATGAAAACATTTGAACACTTTCCATTTGAAACAAATGTTAGTTATCTTCACAAGCATTGACGATCCACATGCTCGCTTTACAAAAGTGTCTCCGCAGGAAAAATTTTTCGAAGGGGTGCACTGGGCCCTCCATGCGGTCAAAGACATTTCAGCCGCTGCTGAACACGACGACAGACTGTACCAGGGGGTGTGGCCAGGGGGTGAATAAAGGTGCGGTCACACCCTCCCAAATTTTGGACGACAATTATTCGAACAAACATTGTCATGACCGTGTAAAGACAATTGTCTCAAGACGAACAGGCAATTTTCGCAATCCCAAAATTATTTTCCTGGCTACGGGCGCCTTGTCTAGAACAGTGGTTCTCAAAGTTTTTTTCACATTCCTCCCTTACAAACCTAAACTCTGTCAATTCCTCCCCAACAAACATCACAAATGATAATTGCAAAAATTTCACATTACCTACAGTGTAGACACAACAGACGATTATGAACCAAACAGACACTTTTGCAAAATCAGTCACTGCAGTTAAAGCAGCTTATACCTGCAAGCTACTGCGATTGTTACCCGACAGGCGCATAGTCCGCATGGTCATGGAGCTGGTTGGTAATCATAGCCCCACGCTTGCCACTGGCAACAACAAATGGAGCAGTTTACGACGCCTCAAGAAAGGCGTCCCTAAGGGATCCACACTGGCCCCCTTCTCTTCTGCATTTATGATCTGCCAACCACCGTCTCCAGAAAGTATGTATACGCCAACGACCTAGCAATCATGTATGGTGATGGAGACTGACTAGCAACGAGAATGCTCAGCGAAGACATGGGCAAACGTAAATGAATACCTCCATAGATGGACGTTAAAGCTTCGTAGGCCTACTACAAAAGCAGTGTTGGCAGCAGAACTGTCGCCAAAAAAGCTTTAATAGGGGGGGATTTACGTTTGTGCAAGGGAAATTGCCATTCTAATTGACAACAAGGAAGCTAAACGTGAGCGGAAAATCAACTTCGACGACGAAATCCTACGCTTTTGCTCCGAGCCCACATACTTCCGAGTAATGTTGGAGAGGACACACACGTAACACTAACACCTCCAGTCACTTCGCAAAAAACTGACATCACGCATTACCATTCTCGAGGCGGCTTGCTGGCTCTGCCTGGGGTGCTGAAGCAACAACGTTGCGAACAGCCACCTTAGTCCTGGTAAATTCAACTGCAGAGTACTGCGCTCCTTTCTGGTGCCGCAGTTCTCACTCTTGCCTCAGTGACCCTGACATCAACAACGCCTTGCCAGCTGTGACTGGATGCCTGCGTCCTACACCAGCGGACAATCTTCCTATCCTCACAAGCATACAACCCACTGAGCTTCGTCGCTCCATTCAACGCTCACCTACCAATCAAGTGGGAATGCACGGTATCTCAAGTCGAGACACCCATTTTTCGCCCGCTGCACAGTAACTCATCAGTTAATCTGACGACAATTAAGAACATGCCATTTCAACACCTTATAGCACACTGGGCAGATCACCGATGGAATGCGGAGTGGGCGGATAATCCTACAAGGCTCCGCATTTTCCTCCGCGACACCGCAACCCGCCCCCGGAATGACCCTCCCAAGAGCCTGTGTCTGGCTTAATTGACTCCGCACCGGTGTCACGTGATGTCGCTCCTGCCTGCGCAAATGGGGCGTGACCTCCTCTGTGACCTGCGAGTGTGGCGCAGAAGGACAAACTGCAGGCCCGTAACCAGGGGGGTGCAATGTGTCGCCCCTCCTGGAATAACATGTTGGACATCGTCTTGAACTATTGGAAATAGTTCAAAAATTCTGGGCCCCTCCCAGAAAAGTTTTCGCCTCTTCTGGTGTCCCAAGCTGGTTACGGGCCTGACAAACCGTCGACCATGTTGTCCTCCAATGTCCAATCCATCGAGCTCACCATGCACTGCGTGGCCTGACGGTACTGGACGATGAGACAATCGAATGGCTGCTTCATCTGCCCCGAGATCTAGTGCGGCCAAGCAGTGGTTAGAACACCTGGCTCGAAAGAAGAAGAACGACAATAACAGAAGTGCTGTGGTATGCGAAAAGGTTGGAGAGCACTACGGGACTCCATACTTTGATTCCCAATCCACACTCCTGGAATGGCCCTGCCAGCCACTAGCGGAAATAACTCAAAAATTTGGGTGAGTCAAAATGTTGATTTTAGTCGAATAACACTATTGTTTGGGATGCCGCCTCTGAAGGCACAAAATAACTCTATGTTCTAAATATTTTGGGGGACCACGGGCACTATGCTCAGCTGGCTACGCCTATACTGCCAAAGCAGCCTGGGTCCGGCTCTCCGCACCGATGTCGGACGTTCCCCTCCTGTTTGTGCAAATAGGGTATGGCCGCTTCTGCGGCTTGTGAGTTTGGTGAAGAACAAACGGCTGACCATGTTGTCCTCCAATGTCCAATCTTCCGACCTTCCCTTGGACTGCATGGCCTGACTGTCCTAGACAATCGATTTACTGTTCAACACATGCCCCGAGATCGAGCGCTGCCTATCAGTCCTGGAAAGAACTGGCTCAAGTGACGAAGCAGCTTTTGCCAGCTTGTTCTTGCGTACAGCAAAGATTCCGACCTAAATCAACCTCGCTGTGCACTTTTTATGTGTTGAATAAGTTAATGATAAACACTTAAGGTTTTTCAACTATAGATTTTCCTCCCTGGAACAGATTTCCTCCCAGGGATTAAAAATTCCTCCCCCAGGGAGCCAAGCGGCTCCCCTTTGAGCACCACTGGTCTAGACCGTTGTGAGTCGCTGTGATAAGCTTTCTGCAATGCTCTGGCGGACTGTTCGGAAAACGCCAACTGCATGCAGCGTAGATCGCAGTTATCCGCCTTGGAAATATTCCCGAGAGGCAAAGAGACTGCGTTGTGATGTGTTTATTTCGATACATCGTAGGTACAGCTGCAAGACACCTTGCGTCTTGTCTTTGTCCAATCGCCAAGTCAGTGCACTGAACTGCAGCTTTTCGACTGTGTCCGCAAGCAGCCATCAAGCAGCAAAATCGTGCGAAGCTCGTTGGTGCAGTTGACTTCGACGACTGAAATAATACTGCCTCAATTACCCGATGTGTCGATGCAGGAACTTGACATTTTGTCGCCTGCGGGCACCGCACGAATGTTTATCGGCTTGCTCGGAGATCAGTGCAAAGCAAAACGTCCAATGGAAATGCGTTTTTACTTATATTCAACTCTGAAATGGAGGTTAAGGTTCTCAAGCGACAAGCGACGAAATCTTTCGAAAAAAGCGGGTAATTCGATCGTTGTTTCTGAACGCCACCCACATTTCTGGACGTAAATCCGAGAGTTACAGAGCACTCATTGGGGAATTCGCACAATATTCAGAAGCCATGGACAAGGCTTTCCGTCGGCGAAGCTATCAACAAAGAGGAAACAGCGAAGTCAGGGAGGCGGGTTGCAGATGTAGAAAAGTGAAAGAACCTGAAATTTCGCACCTCAGTTGTTGCGGTCAGGTCAGGCTTGCAGTGACGTTTGGCTGGTGAAGCTTCTCCACATGTACGCCACAGCTGCGCGGGATTTTTCGTTTCAGGCAACTTGTGCGCCGGCATGGGCAGGCGCGGCGCATACAAAAGCATTTTACGCAAGCGGCTCTGTGGGCAACCAACATTGGCCGGGCATCGCAGGCGTATGGTATAACCCGTTTGCGCTATGCCAGATGTTTGTTGTAATTTTTAAAAAATCCCTCCGTAAAATATTTTTTCCCGAAAAAATTTCAGTCTTTAAAAAAAAATACTTTATATGACAAATTCTTCTAAGTTTAAAATAATGTTATTTACAAAAATTTTTTTTAATGGATGGTACTTTTAGGACTGAGTTTTTTTCTTTTACTGCGCCCAACTCGGCCAACCAAGTGTTTCCGCAATATGCATTTGTTGCATGTTCGTTTTTTACAATAGTTCTTGTCTAATAAATCATCGCTAACGTTGTTTCTTCTACATTATGTTGCTTTGCACTCTGCCAACGAAGTCCAGTGTCTTTCATAAGAACCTTTATTGGAATCGTTGACTACAGTGGCTGTTGACATGGTAAGCGGAAATTACGAAATGCATGCTATGATTCGAACCTTTTCCTAAGCTGGGTTTCCATTTCCCACCTTAAAGTTAAATAACTCTAAGTGCAGTGGATAAGTATCACAAGTGTCACGTGGAATACTAGAACACAAGTATTAGGAAAGGTCTGCAAGCATGCTTGTTATAACGCTTGCAGCGTATGTTGTTGTAGAGCTTGCATTACAGTAGGCTATAAATGTATCAGTTGCAGCACTGAATAACTCTGCGACATGAGTAAAAAAACGGATTTCTTACCATTTCGCAGTACTTCATGGGTTGGAGTTAGTTGGGGCTTATGATGTCTGAAGTGGCACTCACTAATATTTCCGCCCAGCAAATCCAAACAAATGCAGAGTGGGTCTGGGGGAAGACGCCGGTGGGGTCTGCAGCTAAGTCCCAGCCGCTTTTCCATTCAATACATTCTAAGGTATTCTCAAGAAAAGACTTGTTTTTTTGGTAAAGCAATGTTGTGAAATTAATGTTTCGCTGCTAAACTTGTCTACCCAGACCAGACCGAACTTCGTAATGTCTATTGCTGATTTCTTGAAACCTATTGTGTACGTCACAAGTTACGGACCTAAATCAAGGTTGTCGTCCCTGTACTGTAATTTAAAATTGAACATGACGCAGACTTGCAGTGAAACGTACATGAAATCTGTTTGCCAGTAACCGGAAGTGGTAGAATTCTGGCAAATAGTAATCTCAGGTACGTGCAAGTTTGAATCATCGCAAAAAAGATGAAAGGAGAGCCCAGTCGGGTGACACCTCGGCTCGAAAGCTTAGCAGCAAAGTCAGAGCTTTTCAACAACCGTTGAATGTCTCGAATGTGTGGAATAACCGTATCGTGTGCGCTGACGTTGCGAAAAATGTCACGTCAGACGGAGCTTCTATTTCAACACTGGCCGAATAATTTGAATACAACAGGTAAGTTAAAACAAATCGTCACAAAACCGTTTTTCACCACCCTTGCGCAATGCACGTTGATGTAATGTGGTGCAGTCAACCGTGACGGCCAAGGCTTCACGTAAGTAACGTTTGCTCGCTGCATGGTTTGTTTCGCGTCAGATCTCGTCACGGAAGATTGCAACATGTGCGCAGACCAGGGTTGATGTAATTGGACCCAACCCCCAAAAAACACCCGGGTTTTTTCGAAAAAGCCCACTTGAAAAAAACCACCAAAAACCCATTCTTTCCTTTTTCCTTTGAAAAATCTACTATTGAGTAAAAAGTAGAATGAGCAGCACACTGGTACAGATAACTGTAAATTTTTTTTAATCAAACAAAACGAACAGCAACGAATTTTGAAGGACTTCAAAAAAGATAAGAATAATTTGAACAGCTTGAGTAAATTTTACTGGTTATCTTATTCAGCTCTGTAAAAGCGTTGTACTTTAACCAATTTTTCTGCCTTATCAGAATCCAAACTGCTTCTGATGTTGGACCGTACCTAACCAAATATTTGAAAAATGCACTCAATAGATGCTGAACTAGCAGGGCATGCACATAAACTTGACGTGAAACAGCTGAGGTTGTGTGGGATTGGCTTTTCTGTTTGCTGTTCGCATGCTTGCCAAGCCTTACCAATTTGGAGTGAATTGACCAAAAACACATTGCGAAATCAAAGATGGGGTACATTTCTCTATCCTCAATATTGAATGCCATAATAGGTATAACAAGTTATTATTGTGTAATTCTGAAAATGGTGATATTGCATGATGCAATAAAAACAATTCAGAATGGGGATTTTGTGTTTTTCTTAAAGAAAGAACAAAAACCTGTTATAAAAAAATACAAATAATCCAGGTGGGTTGTTTGTTTTTGAAAAAAAAACGGGTTTTTCTCGACCCTGAACTGCAAACCACGTTCAGAAGTGTGCGACGCTTGTCAACATGTCGTGTATAAGCGACTTGTGCATTCCCCAAAGGAGCGCGTAAGCAAATCGCGTTCTGTGTTCGCAAAAAGAGCGTCCGAGTCCGAATCGAATGCGACACGATAAACTCAAGGTACACTTCAAAAATTTGAAGCCCTTCGTCACATCTTTAACCTTCTGCGTCACAGTGCGCAGGGTCGTAACGAGGTTAGGCGGCGCCCGGGGCAAGATGTACGTTTGGCGCCCCCATGTTCGAACCTGAGGCCTTTCGGAAGCAAATGTACTGCATTGAAGAAAGTACTTGCGAAATTGTTGGGACTTTCTGGCGCCCCCGCAGTCATTCGGCGCCCGGGGAATTGCGCCCCCCTTGCCCCCCTCGTTACGCCCCTGACAGTGCGGTCCCCGTTGGAAAAAAAATGAACATGGCTTTGACGCAATGTTAGGATGACCAAATCACGTGCGAAACAAGATGTTAAATCACGTGAACGGCTTGCGCCAAGAAGGCCAAGAGGATCCAAACCTTCACAATTGCTTTTAACTCAGTAGTTTGGCACGAATCAGATCAGCCGGCTTCCTTCGCTGTGTGTGGACCGGGGAGTCCATTTTTGTGCTTAGATTACGTCAGCGCCTTGCGCGGCTCGGCCCTAGCTTCACAACGATTCGACACAATAGCGGATACCGCATTGCCTGTAGTTGGTCATACAGATCAGGAAGTTTTCAAAACTTATTTGGCTGCGCGATACTGCTGAACGAAAACCGCATCGCGGCAGGGGGTGCAGACTGAATGGTTCGTGGTTTAATCGAGACGCAAGAACATTGTTGCTGAACGCTACGGTGACCGCTTAAGCTTTAAGCAAACTGTACGCGTTCGAACGATGACAAGGATACGACACATTTATGGATACATTTCTTCTACACGCGCTTCTGTTCTGAACCGACGCCTATCGCTATTTTTGCCTCTCCCAACTTAAGAAACAAGGCCTCGATAATACGGCTTTGGCGGCAGATATCGACACTCTTGCTTGAAAGTACTGGCCTTGTTTGGAATAAAAACTGAAAGTAGCGCGGGGTCTCACAACAAAAAAGCTTGAGCTGTTTAACAATGAGGTTTGTAGCCGCCGGTATGCATTGACAGCGCTAACGGCCTGGCATTGAGGTTTTAAAAAGTAACGAATGCTTCGTGAAATCCTACCGGCTCCACGCCGGTAAAACACGTGTGGTCTTCAATTAAGCTTTTTCAAACCAAAGTTACAGATGTCAAACCGAAAAGGTAAATCTATTGCTAAGACAAGGCACTATTTTTGTCTATTTCAGGAAAACTGTACGCTTATCGTTCCGAGCGTACATATTTTTTACGAACTGCCAAATTTTCACCTATAGATTTGAAAAGATGACTTTTGATCTAAAACTTTCGCTTGTACCGGTTGTTTTATCACCGCTACGATGCCACTACTACCGACTCCGAATTTCTCATATAATATGAGAAATTCGTTTTTCAACACCAGCGCTTACAATTTCTTTTACAACAGAAAAAGTATCCCAGCTTTAACTGGCTGTAAAATAGGAGCTCTTGAACCTTGACTTAGGCACTTACGCCGGTGGTTATTTATTTGCTACAACCAACATTGGGATCCTTTAATTATTAAAGAGGGGCATTGAGGCGTTAAAAATCTGAGGACCACTGCTCTAATTGCAATCAATGAATTGCTTTAAAGTGTTTTTTTAAAGCGATTTGTGCCCATAAGTCACAAACAAAACCGTTAGCAGCTGCCTCCATTGATGCTTAACGCGCATGTCCCACGTGGCCCTTGATGTCCGGCGTCAATGCGATTATTGTCATCGCGAGGCAGTCCATGCGCGCCGCGATCGCGTCGACTTTGGTCACTATTAGGGCAGCAAACGTAAACACAAATGACATCAGGCTTCTATGATCCATCCCTGACGACAGCGTCACGAGACGAGCGGCGAATGAGGTTTACATTGCGGGGCTCTGGTGGTGGATGGTATTTCGAACTTCGCGCACGCGCAGGAACAAACATTGCGTCAAACAAATAAGTCACGAGACTGGACCTGTAACCAGCGCGTCGATCAGTGTGCAGAGATGTCACGTAAGCGAAACGCAGTGTTTGCAAGAACAACACACAAAGAAGCACGTGGCTTGACATGTCCGTTTGGACGCGGACACACGTATACATGCATAGTCGTGGCCAGAGGGGTCCATTCCCTCCTACATTTCTAGCATATCTTGTCGTTTCGTGCTTCGAGAGGCGGTGTCCCAAACCAAATACTGTTTTTCGCTTAATGTCATAATATTTGGCCCCTTCCTGCACGTGTGCTCGGTCCTGTTTGTGAGACGGGTGGCGCGACCCTTCAAAATCGGATCCCTTACTCGACTGACCCGAATCGAGACTGCTCGCTGCAGCACGCTGCTAGAACTCGGAAGGGCGATGAAGTAAAGAGCGATATGACAGACAAGCACAGTCGAAAAAAGCTCATGATTAAGACAATAACAAGTAAAACACCGCGCCAGTGGCCACTTTGTTGAAAAGGGACTTTAAGGGTAAGAATCAACACTTGGGCGTTCTGTTTGCTTAGCGTCGTCGAAGGCGAGACGGTCAAGATCTATAAAGAAAGCTGCGCCGATTGAAATTAGCCTCGGTGGATGCACGTTTATGCAACTGGGAGAAGAAAAGTATCAGCTACTGTTCAAGTAAAAGAAACGTCGTCTAAACCAAGTGCGATTCGTTACAGGAGCAATACATAATCGTCGAATTTCAATAGTATTCGTTTGAACTAGTTTTCAGTCGGTCGCAATTGTTGACGAGACACAATCCATTGTTTCGCATAAATCGACACAGTGGCCACGTGGTTTGTGACAGAACAAGCGGCTTGTAGTGTCCAATCCTGGGGCTCCCATTGGCCAAGAAAGCCGGGAGAGGGCCAATGGGGCCCTTTCGATTCGTGGCTGGTGGGGCTCTAGCAAACTTGAACCAATATTTTACTATCAGTCTCGTGGCCAAGCTACCATGAATTAGATAATCTAGTTAGAGGATAAAGCAGGAGGAACGAAGCGTAAACGGTTTGTTTGCGGGCGTGTGGACAATGGGCCAAGTATCCGTTTGGTTTCACCAAAGCTTGTTTTTCATGTCAACGCGAACGTCAACTGAACAATCAAATGCCTGCACAAGCGAACGGAATTGTTTGCCCGCCATAATCGCCGTTTGTTATCGAACAAAGGTCAGAAGACAGAGACAAACGGGTCACGTGATCATTTTATGAGTCGCCGTCGTCGTCACAGCGACTGACGCGGACCAATCGCGCGCGCTTCGCACACGGTCTCCTGCAGCGTTGAGAGACCGAACAAGATTGGATCTCGTTTTGAAAAGGACAGGGCGACACTTCAAAGGTGTTCCACTGGGAACAGATGCAATCAAAAGGCAGGGTGGTATTTTCTTGTTTTTGGAGAAGGTAGCGCAGCGGTCAGTACAATGCGAGAAACCGACACGTAGAGCGACGTGGCGCGTTATACTAGGCGCCATTTTGTTTAGGCAACTTTTCGATTGCAGCATTTAATTTTTTGCTTTCACGGGGTGGGGTGAAAGAAGACAATATGCACATTTTTTTTTGTAGAAACAGAAACCACTTTGAATGTATGTTTTATAAGAAAAACTTACTGATACCGGTTTTCAAAATATTACCATTAAACATTTCTGAACAACTAACAAACAAAACTATTTTTTGTATCACTATCTTTTTTGCATTAAAAAAATGAGAAGACATATCGAACAGAGGCCGGCTAAGCGGGAGATAGAGAGCGCGCCACAGATGCTGCTAAGCTGGGTTCGAATCCCGGTCGTTCCACACCGACGACTTAAAAAAGGGTACTTGCGGTCTTGTCCAGCCTCGTGCTCGGCACTGGATTAGAACAAGGGAAAGCTTCACGCGCGGTTCTGCCATTCCCTGCGAAAGTGCCCCCGTGGCCCACGGCACAGAGTAAACGGAAATGGGCGCCGCTGGCCACTCGCGACACCCCAAAGCAGTGGTTCCCAAACTTGTTCGAGTCGTTACCCAAAGCAAGGGAGCAAGTAGGTCTTATTACCCTCAATATTTAGCAGTGATCGCTCATAATATAGAACATTGTGGTTTTGTTTCCGCATTACCTTCCGAAGAATCGCATATTACCCCCGGGGGGGTAATTTATCCCCAGTTTGGGATCCACTGAGTCAATCAAATTTTCTTTCTATATCGAAAAAAAGGCAGTGACAAGGGCATGTTAACTTTTGAGCCAAAACCTCGTGGAAAGAGAAACTAATGGCAGAGTCCCTTGATGTTAATCCTGAACCCAAAAAAGGTTAATCACCAAGAAACTTGCTCACGTTTACTCGTCGCTTCCAGTTGTACCTTCTGTGTAAGTTTGAACCTGCGAAATTGCTCGTATTTTCTGATGATGTAAAGGGCACAACTGCAGATGCAGCAATATTAACATTTTAAGCTAAGCTTTTTTTATTTGCAAAATAAAAGCAAGCTTATAAAAAAAAAGAATTAAAAAAGAATGCAAAAACATTTTGTTGTTTAATAACGCTGTAAGATTGTAACATTTCGTGGGTGTGAAATTGTTCTCGTGTTAATTTTGACAGACAGATTTGTTCTAAACGTCTGACGTGATGTAGAGACAACGTGGAACAGCACGTTTGCAGCGGTGGTTCAGAGGTCGATGCTTGTGCTGATGGCTCCTTTTTTATCAGGATTTACGGCAAGCGTTTTGTGCTACCTTCGCAATTTTGCACAAACCATCTCTTCTTAATACATCCCCAGTTCTTAGGTCCGTTTACGGAGAAACTTTGATAACTACCTTACAGGAGTCAGGTACTCCCTTAAGAAAATATTGACCTAACATTTTTTCCAATCTTATGCCCCAACGAAACAAAATGTGATTGACATCAGCCCTTCGACCCTCGTCAAGCTTGCAGCAAAGCACTTTTGAGCAGTTCTTCCGATTAAGGATCCAAGGTAGCATGGGACAGCCTTTCAGTATGAAATCGAATAAAGACTTGTTAATGAAACGTTCAGAGCAAAGTTATCCTAAAGGCAGTCGCTCCAACAAACGTCCTGTCGTTCATACTGAGGAGAAAGCAATGGCCAGCAAAACATTGTCGATCTTTAGGCTCATCACGGTGTACACTGCATTCATTTCAGAAAAAGCAGCAAGACATGGCAGTGGAAACACGTTTGTACAAGATCTCGGGTAATGTGTTTGAACGACGCAAATTGTTCGCCCGCACGAAGACATTAGCGACCGCACCGAAACAAAACAAGGTTTAACAATCGTGTTGTTGGAAGAGTTGGTGATGACAGCTCTGAACACAGTTGTCTGGGGCGATAGAAAATCAGCATTTTCAGAAAATTTGGCGTCGGAGGTGTTATTCGCAGATGCGCGTGTTCATCGCGGCCACGCCTAATGACGTAACAGAAACAACTTACGGTGCGTTTTTTCCAGGACTAATGAGCTGAAATTCAAATTTCAGCCACCGGCTCCAAAATCCAGAAGTTTTTGGTTCCGGATCCAGAACGATTTGGTCCATGGAACACTAAAAACCACTGAATTATTTGTACCACTCACTGACCCATCAAACTATTTCGGTGAAACTGGAACCCAAAATTCAAGCTCCGGCTACACCATCCAAAAGATTTTTGGCCCCAGCTCCAGCCATCCAAATTCTCGGGTTCCGGTTCCACACCCCTGTTTTTTTTCCACACCCCTGTTTTTTTTCACACCCCTGTTTTTTTCCTAGTGCTTCTGGTTTTGTTCCGGCGATTTTTCTGCGCAAGCACCCTGGAATCCTGGGGAATGCCGAAGCGCAGTTTTGCGCCATTTCCAAAGCGGTGCGTGCTTTTGTTTTTGTGCAGGTCAGGGTTTCTTAAACCTGGGGCCCGTGAACCCCGTAGAGGTCCGTTAATGTGTTTCAGGGGTCCGTGAACCAAAATCTAATCAAGAAAATCCGCAAATTTATATCCGCCCATTTGCGCCATTACTCAGCGTAATCGCACCACAACTGTAGTCTGACATGCACCTCTAGGCCTAATGCGGTGAGTCCAGTACCACCTTCGTGATGTAATAGTACCACCTTCGTGATGTAATAGTACCACCTTCGTGATGTAATAGTACCACCTTCGTGATGTAATAGTACCACCTTCGTGATGTAATAGTCGACACTGCCCACGGAATTTTCTGCTAAAACTTTGCACGTGCATTGACGTGAGCAAATAACTAGTACATTTCGTTCATGTGTAGGTCGTCTATTGCTTTGTTCATTGTTTAGAGTATTTGGGGGTCCGCAAAAAATGAACATATCACTTGGGGGTCCGCGAGACGGACAAGTTTGAGAAAGACCGACAACTTTATAGCGCGTCGAGCGAAAAGGACAAGTTTAAAGCAGCGCGACCGGCATGTCTCTTGCACGAATGACGGGATGACTGACTGCTGCGTATTTGCTTGGCGTGGGTTGCCCAACTCCATTTTGTCGAAGCCTGTGCTCGAAATCGTTTTCGTCGTCGCGAATTTCACCAGAGCAGAAAGAATTAAACGATAAAAAGGCGGCAGTACGCCAAAGTGTGGTATGAAAAGCCGGCTATGTTGCTGCAAAGTTCTTAACAGGCCATTGCTTTTGGTATTTAACCATCAAGTGACTTTAGGTTCATCCAAAACTAAGTTGTTATAAAAATGTTGGTAGAAGACAAAACAAAGACCGTTCAAGCACTATGAAAATATAACGTTTTTCCAAAACGTAGAGATCTTAGGCTTTTTGAGGCGTTGTCATGCCAACTCGAATTTTTTACGCTCCGTTAATTACTTTTTTAGATAAAACCTTCGCAATCAATTCCAATGGTGTACCATCTTTTAAAATATCTGTTCAGTAAGCGATATCACCTCGACCCAGCAAAAAGTTGAAGAAAAGAAAACCTTTACGACGCTACCCGGCAGGAATACGCCAGTAGGCTTGATCGATAGTCTGAATGTCGCCAGGTGACGTATCGGGCACGGTCGCAGCAGTTACCTCGAGTTACAGTTGGAAACACACACTGCGACGCGGCTTGCAAGACATTTCGCGAGTTAAACTCCTCCGAACAGTTCTACTACAGTAAAAGCCTGCTAAGAGATTTTATCAGACAGCAAAGGCTGAAGCCAAACATCATTCCAGACTTTGTTTAAGCAAACGATTTGGATCGATTGGGATTCAGATCCAGAATCCCTTTTTGTTCGTTTGGTCGTAACGCCTTATCACGTGATCGACTGAATCTGAGAAAATAGATTCAATTGATTTCAAACACTAAATTACGAAACACCAGGTTTTGGAGCAAAATGGTCTCGGTTCGAATCCAAATCTGTCTATTTGAACAGAACATCAGCTAGTTGGCAAAAACTGCGATACAGCGTCTTTCGATGGCCAAGGGTAAGAACCATAAATAATAAACGAAGCTGCATCTTCACTTAACAAACTGCTTACAAAGAATAGTAATTGCAGTAACATTACGCTACACGGAATGGATCGCAATGATCTGAAACTATTTTTGCAAAACAAAGACCAAGGCAGGTAGGATTGCTTGTCGTTTTTACCATGCAATGGATATAATTATTCCCAACGTATGGCATTGAAGTACAAAGCTGACCCATTTCAAGGCCGTTGAAGCCAGCACACGTGCTTGACGCCCATGTTCAGCAAACGTTTTCTAAACAGTTTGATTTGAAATGTTTTACAAGCGTTCGCGCCAGACTTGGGGTAAGTTGGGATGTAAACGTCAAATGAAACGTATGTATAAGACAACCCAAAGCAGAACCGTTTTTTTCACCAATAAGACCACGCCCGTAGCCACGAGGAGCATTCGGGGGCAGTGCCACCCCAAATTTTGTGCCCAGAAAAATGTGATGAAAACGAAAATCTTGCCCCCTTAAAATTGTAATCCCTCTCACACCTTAAAACTGGTCTACGAGCCTGAATAACACGCTTGAACACAACGAAGCTGCTACCGAAATTCGGGAGAGCATTCTGTTATAGGTTTTTGCTCTTCAATCGCGATCATGAAAAATGTGGTTTATGTCAAAAAAGTGATTTTACTTCAGCAGTAAATTTCATTTCCAGCAAAACTCGAAGATGAAAACAGCACATTCGTCTCCGAATACTGCCGCACGTTGCAAACTGCACAGGACTAAAGTTTTCACAAGCGCGTTTGGATGTGCTGTAAAGATAACAGAAGAAGCTGTTCCGCGAAACGCCTGCACCTAATTTTTGCGTTATTTCGTCTATAGTTACAAACGTTGTTGTCCTCAGCAATTTTCTTAAAACCTCGGCATTAAAAAGAAATTCTACTGTTGTTGTCGAGGACAACCATTGGCTGACTCAAACGTTGCAGTCAAGCGTGACCAAACACTCTGGTCAGTGATAATCATATGAGCTATAAATTCATGTTTAGGGGTTTTATAAACGTTCTCTGGCTAGGTTGGTATTTCTTTACGCGAGGGATTCCCAACCTTTTTCTGAAAATGTACCTCTACAGCATTTCGACAGATTAGCATGTACTCCTAAAATTTCTTATGACAAAAAGGCTGAGCAAAATAATAACAATACACGGAGTTTTTAATAGAACTTTTCTATTTTAGAATATTTGGAATCAAATAATATACAAATATATTTTCTTTCTATTGATAACCTTAAATATATAATTTCAGATAGGAAAATATACCCTAAGGGGTACATGTACCCCATAAACCCCTGCTTTAAGCAATATAAAAGAAAGGAAGACAACCAATGACAACGACAAGTTCAGTATTCCATTTCAATTATTTTCGTTTTTTTCTTAGACATAACGTATATTGTACTTTTTATTGCAGCAGTTTTTAATCATGAATAATTTTTTTTCTGGAAACCGGAGCTAAAACAGGAAATGAAAAAAAGGGCGGAAGTCGAGCCTAGAAATAGTTGTTCAACGTTATATTCCAGGCGCGGAACAACGTCGCCAGGTCCACGACGAAGCAGCAAGATCAGCATAGTTGGAAGTAGAATCCAGTAAGGAAGAGTAAATTACGTTTAGTTCATTCTGCAAAGCCCAAACGCGAAGCCTGAATATAATTCGCTGCTGTGGCTGCGTCGAAGCAAACAACAGGATTGTCTGAAACGTCGTGATTGTATTTTTGAGACCAAACGTTTATTAGCCCTTGCATCGTGTTGCACGAAAAAGGTCTACCTCGTCTACGGCTTGATGAGCAAAAAAAGCTTCTAGTATGGACTTTAAATACCTTCAACACACAAAAAACACTATCGACCTTATTGAGCCACACGATTGCAAAACGACCAAACCTTCCGAATTAGCTGACGAGTTTACAAAACGCCCATTTCTTTCTGTATTTTGTCCAGAACGGACTTTTGTTGCATTTCATCAGTTCTTTTGTTTTTTCAGTTTTAAAAAAAGCTGCTGCCGCAATAAATCTAACAGTATTTTCGTGAACAGATAAGCGGAATGTTCGACCTGCTGAAGCAGTCGTCACTCCAAGTCAGCAACAAGACTGATGGCTGCTGATCGTGCAACAAGCCATCATGGTTGCAACTGCGGACAAAAGTTGCGAAAGAAGTAACGGAGATTTCCGGAGAATGGTCGACAGTACTGCGTTTTTTTTGAAAGATGCGTCAAACAGAATAATCGGTTCGCGAGAAACGGTCTTTGAGAAAAAATTCCTATTGCTTGTCTCGAGCCGGGAACACAACATAATTGTAAAGAATAACGCAGGAGATTATTTTGTGTCTTCAACAAGAGCTCGTAGTTTTTCCTGATTTTTATTTTATACAATAAATATTGTTATTTTTGATGTCAAATAAAATTCAATTTTGTTTTTAATGCAAGCGACATTTCCATTTTTTTTTACTTTTTAATTTTCATACGGTGGTTAGAAATTTTTTTTATTTTTAATTCTGATGGTAATCAGCATACCGATTAGAATCAATTTGCCGCCGGACAAAATTCAAGCTTTTCCAGAGATGCCAATCATTTAATGAATAAAAAAAACTTAAATTGAACTCACCAATATTTCCATCACGACAGTTAGCGCATGTGGTTATACAGGTGGACCACAAATAGATTATTTTGAAATTATCGCAAACACTACAACGTTGTAAAAGTATCTGCAATAGCAACAACAACCATCAGAAATCAAACACAAAGTACCTCGCTGCAAAAGCAGCAACAAGTCGAACCCCCCACAAACACTTTATCGTCATAAGTACGCGTGTGTGACGAGACAAAGCAACAATCTACACACAGGTGCAGCTTACGGCCGGTTTATATGAGATGCGACGTGTATTCTAATCTTGGTTCATATTTGCCGCGGGCTGATGAGCATGAAGAACAAACTGTTGGTGATAAGACAGTGTCGGACGTCTGGGCGGGATGCTGAGTGGAATTTCACAACATTCCTTCCTTATTCTCGTTTACGGTTCTTTCGTCAAAAGTTAAAAAAAAAATTCCGTGCGAAAGAAGTTGGGCTGCCCTTCCCCCCTCCTCATTTTTTAAGCTTCCAGTTGCTCTTTTTCCAAAATACTTGGAACTGTTTTTTATCTCAAAATATGCCTGACCTTCGTATAATAACGTCACGAAAGCACAATGGACTGACAGAGAAAAACTAGACGTGAAGGTGCGCTGACATGAAATGGTGGTGCAAGATCTTCCGGCGACCCCCTGGATTCTTTCCAGCGTAGCTCGTGTAGTCCGTGAATCAAACGTAATTTCGCAAACTCTTGTGCATTTTGGGTTGAATCGCGCGTCTCCGTGGAACGCGCAGGCCTCACCGGCAACAGCGCATCGCACGTCAGTGTTTTCATATAGTTTACCGCTCCCGCTTCGTCGATGGTGGTTAAAAGGGAAATTCGCCATTTTGTCGCGATCCGGGCCATCTTGGCCACGACCGCCGCCGGAGCCAGAGACGAAACAACCCGTGAACGTGAAAATCAAGCGGAATCTCTGGAGCTACGCGGTGCATGGTAATGCGTGCATGCTGGCAATTCAACAGGCAAACAAACGTTAAACCAAGCTTTTCTGAAAACTCCAATCGCGCGTTCTTTTGCGGCGAAAGGTGAAGCGCACCCGACCCCAGCCATTAATTTCCAGGACGTCCGGCGCTCGCAACCGCGGCATGCGAAGAGCAAACAACATGGAGTGCCCAAGTCGGTACGAACCAGTCGCCCCGTGGCACTGCCGTGTATCCACGTGAATCGTACAGGGACAAACAATTTAGAACCGACCTTCAACGGCACAGTTCACTGTGGCGCAATGACCCAGAGTTACCCGCAGCACAATCCAGCAGGAAATACTAGTCGAGCGTCTGTTTCACAGGACCATGCATGGTGGGAAATGTGGGGAATTCCGCGAAAAGGCCCGTACAAGACCTTTGATTTGTGGGAAAATGTCATTGTACGAAAAGCAGTGGACTGGCCTGGTTGACGACTGTGCTTCTCGTACGGAGTGTTTGAACGGCCGGGACATGAGACAGGTTCCGCAAAAAAAATAGATTTTTGATTTTTAATTTTTCAATTCAACCAAGAACCCAAGAAATATTCGATTTTGACCAATTCGCTGGTAAGCTGGATTGGAACAACGCTTCTTGGAAAAAGAGACGTTGAAGTTTCGTTATTTGCCGGACAAAAACAGTAAACGCGTCAACCGGCGGACGCTCTTTGTGATATATAGAAAAAAACAATCTTGTCATCTCTAACTAACAAAAATCTGTCACTCCGGCAGCTTTCACAACGGTTCAAAAAAACATGCAGTTTCGAACCGTTGGCATGGAAACTCGAAAACGTTGAGACATTGTGGTTGCCACAAACATTAGGTCCTCACAAAACAGACGACACAAAGGTGCAGGCGAAACTGTGGTGGCAGCCTAGCAATGGCGACGAAATGTTTTTTACAGGGCATGTTTCGTTTGGTGAGGGATTTATTCGTAGAAAAGGATGTTATGTGATGGTAGGTTGTGCTTCGTGAGAGATGCTGAGAAGTGAAATTGCTATAGTGGCGACGAAGATGTTGTGCCCAGGAGATACCGAAGTCGTAAAAGTTATCGTGGTTATGATCATAGGCGTAGCCAGGGCGCCATGGCCCCATTTTTAGTATATTTAGTCATTTTGTGCTTTGAGAAGCGGCGTCCCAAACAAAATACTGTTGCTCGCCTAAATCAAACATTTTGGTCCCCCAAAATGATTTTTGGCTGGCTACGCCACCGGTTATGATATATTTATGGTAAGAGATGCTGTTGTGATGAAATGTTAGTGTGGCTGACCTTGTAAAAAACACTTTCTGTAATAGCGTCGCGGAGAATGCCTGCTGTGGTATGCGTCGAGGAGAGAAAATGCCGGTCGAGAGACACGTCGAGAATCGAAGCAGAATGATGTTGGATGATACAAATATTTCCGTGGCGTGGGGACCATTGTGACGAAAGCAAGGGAGGCGAGAAATGCCACGGTGACAATTCACAGCGAGACAAAACCCCTTTTACTTTTATTCAGTTGCTTTTACGTACGGAATGACATGACAACAAATGATGTACAATTACTGTACGTGGTTGACTAGTCCAGTGGCGTAGCCAGCCCAAAATTTTTTAGGGGCTAAATCTTTTGACTTGAAGTGAGCAACAGCGTTTTGTTTGGGACACCGCCTCTCAAAGCACAAAATGACAAGATATGCTAGAAAGTTAGGGGGCATGGCTGCCTTTCCCTCCCCTGGCTACGCCTATGTTGGCTACATCGAAATAACAAAGGTTTTTAATCACGTTCTATTCGTTATTTTCTAATTCTACCCGATATGAGTTGCATTATACGCAGGTGCTGGTGAGGTGCCGACAGTGCGTTATATTCTGTGAAAGCCTGCGAAACTGACAGAAACAGAAAAGGCTTTGATTCCGGGATAAAGCTTGCGCGCGCAAACCTGAGCACGTTTCCGCTTACAAGCGGTCGCTTGTTCCAGGAAAGCTCCGTTGCCAGGCGCCGTTTCAAATCTGAACCGATGCCACAAACGCACTTTTAACACGCAGCTGTTCCACTGCACGTAACGCAGCATGCGCGGCATGCCAGTGACAATAACAGGTAAGTCTTGTTCGGTCGAAACGGATACAAGCGTACGCGTCGTCGCTGTCATTGAAGATGAACACTTCGCCTGCAAGCCCTGTTTGCCGTGCGGTTTCCCACCAGGCTTCGATAAAGCTATTTTTAACCACAATATTGCAGCAGATGTCAACATCAACATTAGTCGTGGAAAGGTTTGTACTCGGAACGCAGCATTCGGTGCCTTCCATACGCGACGTAATTGACGAAATCGAAGCTCGGCACAGGCGTCCTATTTCGCGGTGCTTTCAGCAAACAACCATGAGCTTCTGATATGGTCTATTCGTGATTAGAACAAATTTATTAAATGGCAATTTCATTTCATTCGCACGTTAATCATTGATATCCGAATGAACAAGGTCGTAACAAAGCACTGTGCGCAATTATTATTACAAACAATTTCTTTCTACGATTTCCCACTCAAACTAGCGAAAGTATTTAGCGACGGGCTACACTGCCAGCGTGGAAACATTTGCTGCTGGCTTACGTACCGGCACTATTCTTTTGAATGTCGGCAGCAAATCCGATTCTTCGTCTCGATCTGTCATTTGTCAGAGCGAACTCTGCACAAGTCGGAAACGTCAAAGTCGATTTCGAGCCCGATGCGCAAATCACAAATATCGATTTGAAGCTCGGCACCGAGACGCTAAGTTGCTGTTGAACAAAGACAAGGCCCAGGTGGTTGCGCGTAATCGCTTCTTGGATTTTTAAGGCAGCCGCTACACCCGACAAAGACACGCAATTGCACTTCAGTTTGCCTTGGAACCTGGGTTTAGTTTTTCGACCATTTTCCGGTCATAAACCGAAATTTTTTTGAAATGCCCGCAAAAAATTAGGCCTATTCGGTCATAATGTCAGAAAATATAGACTTAGTGAATACTGTTATGGTGAGTTTCAATACTGTTATGGGAAAAATGACCAAAATGTCTCAGCGAAAAAAGAAACCCAGCTTGGAATGGAAAACACGCAATCCCAAATGGCATCAATGGACGTGGCAATGAGATAGGGATAAGGTTTGATGCACCATGCACCCATAAGTTTTTATCAGAAGCAGAAATAAACACGTTTGTTTGCTGCCAGCTACGCGGGAAGTGTCCAAAGAATTGTTACCGGTGTTTACAAAATCAACGTTGGTAGAGACGAGAGCCTGGTTTGAGTGGAGTGCAGACGACGCTTTTTGTCAAACTCAGCACAACACAGCGGTTGGATACTCGGCTGCATTTTGCAGAAGTAAAATTACTGAGTCTTCAAGAAAACCTACGAGAAGACCCGCGCAGCGCAATACGCCGGTGAGAGAATGTCGACGAGCGCATTGAAGCTTCGACTGTTTCCTGCTCGGGTTACTTGGGTGTAGTGACCGATGGTAAACCCGGCACCCGGATACCAGCGCACAACACAAACGGGTCCGAAGTCCGCCGTGGATTTTGCAAGCGTCTGGCAAAGCGGCGACACGGCATTGTTTTACAGAAAGGGAACTGAAAATAGCTCCCGCTGGCATGAGCTTCTTACGTATGGTGTCCCTCAATAGATTTCTTTTAACGTTTACACAAGCTTTCTCTCTCAGTACACAGTACATTGCACTCTGAAGGCCATTAAGCAAGCACTTCACTTCACAAGGATTCGACCAAAAAACAGCGCGAAGCCTTGACAGGCGTTGAAATGCTTGCTGCAAGTAACGATGCAAATCGACCTGCACCGAGATGGTCGAATCACGGCTGGTTATAAAAAGAACGCGTCGGAAATACACTTCAAAAGCGCTTGCGCTTGATTTCTTTCGTTCAAGGCTTCTGCTGAGAAGTGTTGTGTTGCAACTGCAGCCCACATGCATCATAAAGCGCTGTTTGTTACGTCACTTACTGCGGTTTTCTAAAGCCACGTTGAAAACACTGTTGTTGGTGCTGCTTAGCACAATGCTGCCCTTTCATCATGCTGTGCTTTTGTTCGAGAAATTCTTTCGCAAAAAAAGCAATAGATTCTTCAGGAAAATTTTAGTCGTTCAAACTCTGGAGCGACCACAGCACCTCCGATCAAAACAGAAAACCACACGTTTCCTGAGGTTTGCTTTTGAAAATAGCAGCGGAATAAGTAATGTTCACTTGCTGTTTTTGTTTCGTTAATGCCAACCCACTCGCTCGTACGCGCGAGGTCCCGATTGCGCAAGAAACGTCTGATCTACATGTTTCCGTTTATTCGCAAAGCAGGGAGATGGTGAAGTTCTTTCAAAAGATTTCTCGAGCGAAGATGGATTCTTTTCACAGGCTTTTCAAGTTTAAACTTTAGTTATCGGCTGTAACTTTTCATTATGATTAAGTCTGAAGCGGTTCATCTGATATCAAACTGTTCGGCAACGACGCTCATCATGTCACACGTGGCCATCAACTCAGACCACATTCTTTTTGGCCCTTTGAAAACCAGCTGTACCGTCATTACTTCAAAATAAGGAAACGCACAGTGTTATGCCACACTTAACATGAAGTCCAATATATCGTCAACACTCAACAGGTTTTACCGTGTAGTTTCTTGTCGGGTGGGTGACAGCTGATAAGTCACAAAAATGTTAACGAGCCCAGCACTTTCTCACAAACGGCCACAATCCAATCAGAAAGTTACCACGGTAAGTGATTTAACATCCAGCGCGTATCGGTCGGTGGTGCAGGTGCGTTGAGTCGAGCAATTATTTCCAATTACGCACAACGTCTTGTGTACCAAGATGTACAGCGCAAGTGGGAACCAGTCTTTATACGAAAACATTGCTTACGGCTGGGCACCATGGCAGCCCTGAGCGCGGTTGACTGGCCACTGTCGAGGTCAAATTGGCGTTTTTGAGCACGCCTGCGAAAACTTCAATGATCAACAATCTAGTGAAGAAACTCGCTAGTAAATATATTCCACCTTTTCTATGCATTGTGTGTTTTTCAGTCTTGACGACAGTTTGTGAGAATATGAAATCGCTGCCGGCACTCAAACGATTTGTTCAGCGGCATTTGTGTTATTATATGAAAAACTGACTGAAAACCTTGTAGGAGAGAAAAGCTGGGAGTGTGAAGCAAAACAATTTGTGCTTTGCAGGCTTGCAACGAAACTTAACGAAAGCCCAGTCTTGCATAGGGGTAAAAACAAAGCTTCCAATCAACTTTCTCAAATGAAAGGATTCTTTAAAACGAAGCGCGGAGCAAGTCAATCTGCCTCGAATTGAAAAACACGAACAGTCGAACAAACTTCGCCCAACTGTGACGTAACGAAGCGAACGGAAAAAAACAAGGCGATTGTAAAAGCTGCGAAACAATCGCGGGCGAGCGAAAACACGTTTACGCGAGGGCCCGCGACGAACTGCGGCTGTTGTTGTTGCGCCATGCGTCCTAAGCGAGCAGGCTCAGGAAGAAGCGGACCGGCTGTTGATTGGCGACTTGCTTTTTAAAACAGGAAGACAACGCCAGGCTCAAACCGCTAATCTCCAGCTAAAGGTGATTTGCGTTTACAGTATATATATATATATATGCTCGTCGAGCAATGCCATGGCAAGCCACAACAGCCAGTCGCATTTCGCTGCTGTTACGGCTTCGCTGACAAACTTTCCCTTGCCTATTTCGGGCTTTGGCAAAGCCGCTGTGTGTTTTCGAACAATCCCAGCAGTGCGAGCAACTGGACCGGTATGAACCCGTTCATGAGATTCCATCCAGGCCAATACAGACAAGGTACGCGCATGAGTGTCGCTGGTTGCAAAACGTGTAAAAAGATAATAACGATTTCTATTTGAACAAGCCGCTTTGCATAGTTGATGATGCCTGCCTGATAGGCGAAATATATGTTCTTCTAAGATCTTAGTGTTTGATTTTTGGCTGGGAAAAGGTGCCTTTCGACAGACAACAACGGCTTGACGCTTAAAACATCATTGTACGCGGGCAAGCCACAATACTTTTCAGTGGTTACTTCCCTAAGTTGATGGTCCACCTTGGGACACGTCGTGAAAGCCACTCAGCTCTGGTGCGTATTTCAGTGTACAAGGTTTTGGCAACGACGTTGGTAAGTCATCGACAACTGCGCGCCAGGCACACTGTAGGCGCAAACCTGCTTTCGCTGAAAACTAAAGTATGTCACATTGTTTCATGTGCAGCGTTTACTTTACATGGTGTCAAAGTCAGTTCAGTTTTGTTTCTGATCGGTTTCTGTACTCTTTCCGCGAGCGGTCTACGGCGCCCTTCTCGGCTTGCCCTGCGCCGTGGGCCAGAAGTCCTCTTTCATGGCGGATGCTACATTGGTGGCGAGTTAACGGCAGCGCCGCGCGTGGAGCTTTTCTTTTCACCGACCCATTAAAGTCGAGCACAGGGCTTCTTCGTCAGAATCAACACGTCTGAAAAACTCCGACTGAATCAGACCAGATGGCTGAATTTCGAAAATCACACATTCATACAAAGCGAAACGTGGTGGCCTTGTGAAGTCGTGCAAGAAACAATAACATACCAACCAATCGTTTAAACGAAACCATTAGTTGATGTGTTATTTTTTCTACTATTACAAAACTTTCTCATGGCAAAAAAACACCTCAAAAAACATTTGACTCAAGCTGAGTAGGAATAGTATTAACAAATTTCATGAAGTTTACAACGAAAATATATTCGAAGACATTGTTTCTTGGCAAAAGAGTTTGATAAGTCCTCACATTCCATGCAGTCAGTCCAGCACAGCACGTTCCCATCATTCTTGGTGGAGAAATAGCAGTCGCTATAGCAACCACTGCGCTCTTACGCCCCCTCGCAAACTGACTTCGACGAGAAAGTTAAGTCTTTCAACCACACCGCATTAAGCGCCAGGACAGCCGATTGCAACAGCGCCTCTGACATGACTTGGTCCCAATCCTCGCATCCAATTTACAGCCTCTTCGCGCCCAAGCCATTGGCTTCATGGATTGGCGTCATCCATTACTGACCTGCCAACTATTTCCGTTCGGCAAGTTCAGGATTTTGAAGTGTCCAATCACGCAAATTGGCAACTGCGCTTGGAACTACGCGATTAAATTTAAAAAAGGAAACGGACCACGGTCGGATTTGATGTTAAGGAGCAGGACTTGTCGACCAGACGTGAACTAAGGATAGCGCGAAGTGGAAAAGCACTTCGCTCTAATCTGGATAGACGCGGCTCAACGGTTTCTCCGACGGCACCGCATCGGCGATAGCGTCGCGCGTGAACGCGGCGCAACGGCGAAAGCATGATGGCGGGGCGAAACAAAGAAGTGAACTCAGGGACGCACGCATTAGAGCGCTGCCCGGCGTACTGGCCGTTTGCATTTGTTTATGTTTGAACCGGAGCGAAAAGCACGTGATGCCATGAATTATGTTCGCAGCAAAACAAGTGACCTGTGGAGGGACTCGTTTTTCAGCGTCAAGCGTCCACTGCAGCAACGCGCCGGTCTTTGTTTTGATTTTGTGACGAAACAGTCAAAGCGTTTAAATGCAATTAACAACGTCACAATAGGCGTTTGTTGACTCAGCCCTGCTTGTCACTGCGTGGGTTTCCTCTGATCTGATATGCAAAGGCCGGAAACGCTGTTATGTCATGCTTGTCTATATGGAAAAACAGGCAAATTCACACATTTTGCGACGCAGGATGAGTTTTTTTAAGAACAAAAACTGTCCTGCGCTGCGTACAAACTGTGTCCCGAAAACACACCGTCAACCCTTTCAAAATCCTTTTGGTCGACTTTGATTATGACGTCAAACTTGTGATGACGTCAATCTTGCGCATTCGCGCAGGAGGTACTCCGCCCACCACGGCATCGACGTCATGGTGAAGTTACGTCAAAACAGGAAAAGCTACTGCGGTGTGTTGCTGCCTGTGAAGTCCAAGACAAACGAAGAAGCTCAATTGAATTGGGAAGGAATCCCTGGTGTTTGACCATTATTGCCATCCATGTGCTTTTGGTATCCGCGCCACGTCAATGAGATGGACAGCCCTGCTCTTTTGGAATACCTTACCTCAGGGTTTTTTTCAAGGTGTTTTAGGGACCCGAATCGGGTCCCCAGCATTGAAAATCGGGTCCCTAGAATCAGAGAAATCGGGTCCCTACAGGTCCATACTGGGTATCTAACATTTTCCTTAAAAAAACCTGCCTTACCCAATCAACGTTCTGACCAACATGTACGCGACTGAAGAAGAAGAATTGAACTGGGATGAAAGCGTGATACTGACACGAAACATCACCAGCTGGCTGCTGGGTTTGCCACAAGCCGTGAATGGACGGGCTTGGGCAGAAGTGGCCAAGGAGGGCCAGTGACTCGAAACGACCGCACGTTGTCCTTTGTGCCCAGGACTCGCCATCGTCACGGCGCGTCTTTGTGAACTGAGCGCGCTTCTACTATGACCATAAAACTGGCTAAAACGAACAATGGCGAGAGCGCAGAAAATAACGGTCGTGCTCGTTTGAAGGGCTGCGCTCGCGGATAAAGTCTTCCGCTGGGGCGGAACGGCAGCGGACAACTTTGACCAATCTGGTCAACATTAACGGACAAAAGTAAACATTTAGCCTTTCGCAGCCCCACCCCCCACCATACTGTATTTGTTCCAACGTATGGAAGGCGTAGCGAAAGGATGAGCGCTGCGAAATGGCAGGACACAAGTGTGGCATCAACCAACCAAAGGCCCAGTCGGACGAATGTCTTGTAAAAGCCTCAATCGCTGCGCAGCTGCTTCCAGATTCTAGACTTGTGGCTTTTCAGAGCGTAGCATGAACCACAAAGTATGCAATCAGTAGAAGAAGAGACGTATTTCTGGGTTTTGGGGAAGCAAAAGCTTCTTTAACTTCATACACCTTTCTTTATTTGCTCAAGGTCAACTTCTCTGTCTTTCCAAACCCCGTTACATGGTTGGTTGACATCCATGATCTTTCACCAATTCTATGTGAGACAGTGACAACCATTTTTGCCTCAGTTTTATTCTAATTTCCACTGACAGATAGTTACTTTTAGCATGATGGCTTTTTGCATTGTTTCTGCTTATTAGCTGAATCACATGAAACAATGAATCTTTCTACCTCTCCTCCATGCCAGTGCTATCGTGTGTCGCTAATGCTCAGCCCCGTGTTGCTCAAGTTCGCTTTCGTTCTCGGGAAAGCATATGACGTGTGTTTGACCTCAATCGACCTTTTTTCATTCGTCCCATTACTTCTACGTTTATTTTCGGGCGCGACAAAGATCGCATAGAAACGCAAAATAAGTAAGCGAGACTTCGTCCAGCTTCGGTTGTGAACCGAAGCGAAACGCTTACATCAGCAGACGCGCCGAAAACTTATCGCGCGCAAGTGCTGAGGGCGGTCAAGGAATTGTTTTGGAGTCGTAAGTTGGCGAAACGGTCCATATCGGAACTGATATTGGGCGCCAACCACTTTTGTAGGGGCTGCAAACGGCAAGACGACGTCACAATGCCCTTGCGTCATCATATTATGCCTGGTTTCGTTGATGACGAAGGTGCGGATGGCGAATCGTGGACGTTAGAATGGTTTTCAGGATGTCTGATCGCAAATTGCTTTGCTGGGAAATCGATCTCGCATCTTCGGTCCAGCATAGCAAAAGCTTTCAGGTGAAATGGTGAAAAAGATTGAAGCGAGATCAGAGAAAGTGCGCAGACTGCAGCAACAAGCCCGTGAAGCTGTTATCACCGGAGCTAAAAACCAACTACCTGGTTTCGGATACGTCGCACTTGCGTTTTGAAATGCTCTAAAGTTCTACAAATATGGTTTCTCTTATTGCGACCAATATGTGCAGTAACTTCGATGAATTGTGCATTTCTTCAAATATATATATATACCATTGTGACAAAAATTACTGACTCCGCGAAAGTTCCGAATAAATGAATAGAAGACTTGTCATGTTGCACAGAAAACCCTCGTTTAGTGAATTGTGATAAATTGGGAAGTTCTAAATGGGATTTTCCCTGCGGAACGCGCAAATTTACTTGGCTACAATCGCAATTGACAGCTTTTAACATAGACACGCGTGACGTAGCAGTGGAACAGAAATCTTGCGTGACGTAACAATGGAACAATTACGCATGGCTGTCGGGAAAAGTTGTGCGCGGCCGACATGCCAATTAATCTGTTTGTTTATTTACGCTGTCATGGTTTTATGTTATTTTTTAAAAGATGCCCTGAATGCGAACGTTTTCAAGCGTAACGAACAGTCAGAATTTATCTTTCAAGGCCAACCTTGCATGGACTCAAACTGCATCCACAACAAGATGGTTTATAAACGTCCACAACACTCGACGTAACTTTTCATATTCAGCTCGGACAACGCTAGCGTTCGATGACGAACACAAACACACATCCCCCTCCCCAATAAATTGTCCCAATTGTGCACAAAAAGCAAAGTATGCTAAAACTCCAGCCTATTTGCGCCCCAAGCAGAAAGGCACACGCGTAGGTCTACTTTTGTTGCTACGCAACGGCGTCCATTTTCGTACGGGCGATCTCCTGTAGAAGGAAAAAGGTTGTTTGATTTAAGCGACACGCAAATAAACTCCCTGACCTCGAGCTTCCTGGTAACGACGGTCAAGGCGGTGGGGTCGAGGTTGGACGCCGACAGGACTTCGTTCAGTTGCGCCTCCTTCTTCTCGAGCGAGTCGGCCAGCGCCGTCAGCTTCTTCTCCAGCAGGAGGTTCTTGAAGTTGCTCTTTTGCTCCACCTCGTGGATGGCTTTGACGAACTTTTTGTAGAGCTCGTCTCGTTCGGCTTGTGTCTGCACAGAAGAAACATTGCACGCTGCGGCAACGCGAACGTATACGACTTTTCGAGGCACGCTACAAGCTAAGCAGCTACTTTGGTTCAACACTGAGCTTGGGTTCAGGTCAGTACCGTCGCCACGGGGGGGGCTTTCAAATTTAAGAATGCAGAGCCCCCCATTTCAAAACTTTCTGGCGACGGTTCTAGTTCAGGTACTAATGGTCAGGGTGTTTTTCTACAGATGCAAACACTCGGTAGGCGCGGTGTTGAGCGCCCGATGCACCACGAACGGGAAGTGCGTTTTTTTATGCTTCTGTGTGATTTCTGCTAATCAGCTGGCAACAGGGGCGTGACCGCTGATGCAGACACCAGCAACATTTCCGTGCAGACTAGACGCTCAAACCAGGTCCGGTGCGTTCTTGTTCTGAATCCACACGAAGCGATTAAACGTGTATCGCGCTCAGCTCAGCTCTAAAAGGCTCGAAACAGGTGCAGCATGTGAACCTGTCGATGACAGCAGCCTCGGAACAAATCCGGAAACCGAATTGCGGCGTTGTTCAAGTTCTCGGGTCACGCTTGACGTCGCAAACCTCATATTTTAGTTTGCAGCA
>Ga0210059_1000498_pt1 | contig 50341 bp, 28 predicted proteins | sample Ectturendosymbi2_FD_188042 | JGI IMG/M metagenome (GOLD analysis project Ga0210059, IMG submission 188042) | Ecteinascidia turbinata endosymbiont from Florida, USA - Sample 2 (SPAdes) (version 2) | ecosystem: Host-associated > Tunicates > Ascidians > Unclassified | place: Key West, Florida...
TGCATCAGTAAAAGCAATTACCGTAAAATTTCTTGTCTGGGAGAACACAACACGCAAGGAACTTCAACCCCTTGAGTTAACAAGCAAGGTAACTACAGAATTTGCCTATAACGTCATCTCTAGGGGTTGCATAAAGAACATTATTGCCGAATTAGCACTATAAGCGAATTGAAATGCATACAAAAGATGAGATGCCATCGCGACCAAACAAAATATAACGTTATGGGCGAATTAACGTTGCAGAGGAAGGCGTTATACACGAATTCAACTGTATAGAACAGATTTACATAAGGTTTCAGCCCCATTCGGATTAAACTAAAAAGATAGTTTCAGGGCAAATAGTTTATTTTTAAGCCAAATTGTTATTTTCAGGACAAATTGTTATGTTCAGGGCAAATTTTTTCCGCCCCCCAGTAAAATGCCTTCCCGTACGCCTATGCACAGTACAGCCATGATTTGTTTCGGGCAGAAATGTACCAGGATTTACTGTAACGCTGGTTGTCACGTATTCAGAAACAGACAGCGTAAAATTTAATGGTGCTAGTGTACGTAATGTTAGAAAGTTAGATTTTCAGGCAAATTTCTGCGAAAATTTTGCCGAAGTCAAAAAGCAGCACTATTGTGGAGACTTAGTTTCAGGATGGGCAGTTTTGCAAAAGACTGTCTTCAACCATTGGTGTAGATGATTTCAATCAAAACGTTAGAGAAGTATTTACCTAGCTATATATTGACCTATAGCTCAAAATGTAGGGACGTGACTAAGAACTAAAGATAAAGTATGCATTTATCCTTATTTCTTGTGATGTCGCGACAATGCTGACCAACAAAACAAAAAGATGTTTTTTCCGTAACTCTTACACTTTGCGACTTTGTGCTTGTGCTGAATTCATTGGTTCGTAAGTCATCTGATTGACCTGAGTTTAACCAAACCCGCAATGCAGCAATGTTTTCATCCAAGTGCGAAACATTTGGTCTACAGGTGTGTGACACCTAGTTTTGCTGAGCATTTTTTCCTGTTAATGAAGATGAAACTTGGTACTTTTTTGCCAATTCACCGTTGTGCATTTTGATTTGTGTCTAATCACAAATATATTTCGAGTCGTTATGCAAGTAGAACTCTTAGAAGGAACCATTTGAGATTAATTCCATCCATTAAAATCTGATGTTAAACCTGAAAAATATGATTGTGAAAAGACTGAACTACGTGGCATCACTGACAGAAGTCACAAGACAACAGTCGCTAGACGATTAGGTATGCAGAAATTACATTGTAGTCGAGATGGATATGTGGGTATGTATGCAGGGGCTAACAATGGGAGATTGAAAGGATACATCCTCCACCCGCCAGCAGTAAAAATAGATTGATATCGTTTTGTGATTTAAGCTACGCTAACTTTAGGCCAAATTTTTTTGCTGCTGGTAAGGAGATATCAGTGGAGATTTTGGCGTGACTGGGGCTGTATGTATGATGCCCAGTAGGATCAAAAAGATTGACAGCTTTTTCAGAAAACGAAAATATGCAAGAAAAATATGTATCGTCTTTGCAACGGGAAGCAACGTGAAGAAAACATCAATCGCGCTGTAACCCACACTTCTTGTAAAAGGCATGAAAATTGATGTGTTCTGCTATAAGATTGATGTGCAAATGCGACCAGTACGACTCAGCATTTTGTGCGCTGCAACTGACAGCTCTGATGAAACCCAATTGATGTATTCTATTACATTGCTGTGCTTGTTTGTTTCCTAATACGATATTAATGCAAGCAGGCTGAACTACAGTACCGTGTCCAGCAACAAATTTTTAAGTATATTAATTTGTGAATCATCTGCAAGGATCAAGCAAAGCGTGATTAGTGATGCTTTCAAAACACCTCTACAAACAAGATTGGGAATCTGTATTTAAAAAACTTCACTTCTGCATCGACTTGATGACTATATTGGTTTCACACCAAGCTGCACCCCCCACATTTTGCAACAAAATTGCGCCCGTGTACACCAAGCGATGTGCTTGGACTCTGTGCCGCTTACGTACAGTTTGCAAAGAAGATAAATTTCAAGTGTTAAACTTTAACAAGATGAAAATAGCGCGACGTGCAGCAAAGCAGTTAAATCAGCGGCTTGCATAAGTTCTTGGTTGGGTAATAGGCTTACAGATATGTGCAGATGATAGAAATTGCTGATTGTGGCAATGCACGATACTCCACAGGCCAGACAACTGAGTTGTGTATATCAGCAAATGTGTCATCGGCGTGCTTGCAAATATGGCAAAGAAGAAAATAAGATAAGAAGTGTACCACTTCGTTAAGGTATATTAGGCTACACACAAGTGTAGGATGCACCTGTACAAAAGCAGTAGGTGTGATTATCGCTATGCATTCGTAGAGTATGGCGTGGCAGTTAGACCGTTGACAATGATAAAAGCATTTCTTAAACCGCGTACCGAAAAACCCTCGTTGTCCAGGCGAGTGATTTTCAACAGTTTTGTAGTTCTCACCGAAAGTTTGGATTTAACAGTAGCTCTGAAACGTGTCTGAGTCATTGCTGGTTTGAGCGTCGAGAGAAATATGTGATGGTTTTCCACATTATTCGAAGTCTTACTATTTTGTATGACACTCTATCCATACAAAATAAAGATGTATTCTCAAACTCTTGCGAAATGTCTGCCGCTTCAGCGTTTGTTTGTACTAGTGAAAACCAGCTGGCGATCTGCGTTGATTGATGGTTTGACGAATGTTAGCCTGCTTTCTGCACATTTGCAGCCCACTGGAGATCCGACTTGACTTGTTCCTTTGGCTCAACTTCCAATCTATGCATGATGTCCGTTTTACCTTGCTACATGACGATGACACGTGCACAAAATCAAACACTGAAGAACAAGCTTTCTTATACGTAGTATAGCAGTAAATTAATCACATAAAGATAAAATGTGTAGTGAACGGGATGGTGGATAAAGTGGTCGTACTGAGAAGCATCGGTCATAGCTAGCAGCCCATGCAAAAAAATATTGAAAATGTTACAATCTCGTCAAGTATTCTGTCATACGCGAAAGTGCACCAGCGAGGGTAACGTTATATAAGACCAATAAGCATGTTATACTCATCACAACAGCTTTTTTTCTAAAACGTTTAATCCGGAAACCTCGCTGTCCGACTCCGACACGGAAATTTAGGAACGGATATGTCAAATCTGAAGAAAAAAAACGCTAAACCGGAATACGCCAGCTGTTACTTGGTTGTTTATTAAATCACAATGGAAGTGTGAAAGTCAATTTTCTACGCGCAATGAATGTAACAGTGGCAGACCTTGCAGGACGCAGTTTAGGTCTCTTGTACAGTTCTTTTTCGCGTTTAATCTCATTCTGAATGCATACTAGCTTACGCAGAGGCGTAACGAGAGGGGGCAGTGGGGGCGCAATTAGCCGGGCGCCGAATCACTATGGGGCGCCAAATCACTGCGGGGGCGCAGAAAAGTTCCAAGAATGTCACAAGTACCTTTTTCAATAGAGTACATTTGCTTCCGAAAGACCTTAGGTTCGAACATAGGGGCGCCAAATTTGCTTCTTGCCCCGGGACCCATCTAACCTCGTTACGCCCCTGAGCTTACATATATGTACTGTTAATAAACAAAAAAACTATGAGTGTTTCATTAAGTCATGTTCCACATGCATTCTACATATTTGCTTTGCTTAAGCTGACAGTTCGTCTGAGACTACAGTAATTTCTGTTCCCCTTTGAGCGTCGGCTTAGGCGAGTTCTACTATACTGCACATCGTCACCTGCTTACACTGTTAACATTTGCTCTGGAAAGAATTTCGCTCTTTATACTTGCGATTCTGATTATCCGGATACTTCGCTTATCCGACATTATTTGACGAAACAAAGTAGTCCGGATGAACGAGGTCTGACTGTATTTCGGATTAATGACTTTTAGCAGATATAGACGTCGTATAACTTCTTTTGTATAAGAACTTAAAAATATTGAAACTTAATTATATTTTTATCAATTCGAATGGTAAAATTTATGCATAAATTTCACCACGGAAAATTAACAGAAACATACACTGAATTTTTCAAGATATTTCCTCTATTCATTCTTATCAAACCAGATTTGCTAATACGGAAAATTACTGTACTTTGTTCAACGAGTTTCATAAGCAATGCCGGAAAAAATGAATTTAGTATAGGGGAGCTTTTCTCTTTACAAGAGTTTGTTTTCTCTTAGTAATAAGGGAACAAAACAAAATTTCATGTTTGTTGTCTCCTATTAAATATCATTATGTATTACCTCCATTTCTTTGTAATTTTTTCTATTTTGGAACGTGTGAGTTTGTGTTATATTACTATTTACCTATTGTTCTTATTAGACACATTTAATAGGATATGTTGACCAGAACCTCAGAGTTTGTCGATGTCCCAGCTTCGGAAAAATGAAATAACCCACTATAAACAGCAACGACCGTATTTTTTGTGTTTTGCTATCAAATGTAGCGTTTGTTGAGTATTGCTTTCTATTTTCTTCGTCTTTATGTGGATATGTGCGGTTTACTCGCCGTCGTTAAATGCACTGCATCTCTCTCTCCACGTTAACCTATGGTCACGAATCTTGGGTGATGACTGAAAGAGTGATATCTCAAGTACAAGCGGCAGAGATGGGATTTTTGCGAAGAGGTCACTCCGTGCCACTATTCACGACAATTAAACGCAGCTGTGAAATTCGTAAAGCTTTGAATGTCAAACCCCTTCTCAGAATCGAGAGATCCCAGCTACGACGGTTCGCCCAAGTGACTAGAATGCCCCAGAATTGATCAGGGAGGCAGACCCTGCTGGTGTGCTGGCTACACCCCGGGGAAAGTGGCTAACAGGTCGATCAAGGACCAGTTTGCGTGATTACATCTCTGACCTTGCTTGGTACCGTCTTGGTTTGGAGACAGCAGAACTATCTGAGATTGCTGTTGGCCGTGAGGTATTTCAATCCTCTGAGAGCGGCTGACCCACGACTCTTCTAGAGGAAAAGGTGGTATGAAAATGAAAGAATTTGACAACATTTTTTTGATCTTGCAGATCGCTAAAACAGGCCCAAGCGATGTCCAAAAGTTCTAAACCAGGAATTCTTGATCGACTGGCTGCTGGCCCAGTGATTGGTGACGGAAGTATGGTTATAACCTTGGAGAAAAGAGGCTACTGTAGAGCTGGAGCATGGACTCCCGAGGCCGTTGTAACATATCCAGAAGCGGTAAAACAACTGCTTCGAGAATATCTCCGAGCTGGAGCCGACGTTTTGCAGACACCTTGTTTCTACGCAAGTGATAGTTTTCTTAAAGCGTCAACAGCTGATGGAGAAGAATTTCAATTTACTGTGAGTAAAACTGTTCATAGGTCATTAGGTGTAAAAGAAAACCCATACAGAAAGAATGCACAGTTGCCAAATATTTTTGCGATCGTTTTCATTTAAAGCTTCCAACAGCCCCACGTCAGCAACTTGCAGATGTTTATGTGGAATCACCGTCGATGACTCCACGTAACTGCAGCTTAAGGATTTTTTGTTTGGCACCTGCCCACGTCGCAATGCAGGGTGTTCTTCAGCTTTCACCAGCGAGCGTCACGCAACTGTAAGCACAAAGTGAAACATGTTGCAAAAAAATCTCAGTTCTACACAGTTGTTTGTTATGTATGATTCAGTAGATTTTGAAGGTTTTTGTTTTTCAGGCGAGAAAAAAAATTTAAGTGAAAAAGAGTGAAATATTTTGGGGAAAGAAATGAATGAAACATTCGGCCAAGAGAGAAAGAATGAAGTTTGTAATTGTTTCAATTGAAGGCACATGCTTTCAGAGCCACAAATTGGTTTTAGCAGTTGGATGATAATAGGCTTGTATAATGATGTTAATAATGTTGAAGTAGTCGATTGTGTTGTCTGGCTGTGGCCAAGTCTTGCGAAAAAGCTCTTTCGACAGCAGTTGTGGCAAAGAAGACCTCAGATCATTTTGGTAGCAGCACTTGCAAATATTGTTTTTGATAGGAAAGTTGGCTGAGTGGAGTAATTACATAATTGGTTTGCTGCTTACAGAAAGCAGTTTTTTTTATTTATCGTTATAATTGATCAGCTTTGCTTATAAGTATAAGTTAAAACTAAGCAGTAGGAAAAGACAGGACTTTTTAATGAAAAAATGGGTTAGAACAGTGATTTGCAGCAGATCTGGAAAACACCAGCAGTAAAAACATCATGTCTCAAGTCAGCGAAAAGCTGTTGTGATAAACTGGAACTTCTTTAGCGAATGTTTTCGGCTGATATTAAAAACGCTTTTGTTTACTGGAAAGGTGGTTTCTTTGCTGACTGATGTGTACAGTGACTGAAATCAGTGAATGATCACATTACAACATTAATGTTTAAGATTCACGAACAAGAAAATTGCAGGGGTTGCATGGGTGAACATTTTGGTATACTTTAATTCAGCAGTTCACGGAGTCCCAACGGATCTGTGTACTGTGGGAGTTCCAGCAAAAATTCTAGGGTTTCACGAAGGAGCGTCAAAAGTGTTTTCTTTTTATCTTCATAAGCCAAGATATTGCTCACCAGACGAATATCTCTTAGAATAGGTGTCCCCGGGGTTGAACCACTGCTCACATCTTCACTAAATGTAGCCTACCTGATTGCTGTAACCGAACAAAATCAACATTGTACAGATCTGTTTGTTGAGGCTTGAGATTACGAGCGGGGCACAGCCAAAATTGTTCAAACATTTGACGACGCGAACACGAACCAGTGGTATCGGTTGCAATGACTACGTTTGACTCCATTCTGCATTGTCGGACTGACTGGACTATGATATAGCACGCGCAATGCTTTGCTCTTCAGGTAGCATGGGCCTCGGAGGATTTTTTCAGGGGTGGTCATTAGTGGATTTTTCCAAACGTTTTTCTAAGGGGAGGCCCAAAGTGGTGAAATTTGTTTTTTCCCACACGAAACTAAGAAAACAACCTTTTTTGCGGAAACTTTCAAAAACAGGGGGGCCAAGGCCCCCTGCCCCCCTTCCGACGCCCATGTCAAGTAGTACTTTACCTTTTGTAAATTGCACATAGATATCACGATTTTGTAATACACAGGTTTGTAGTGCTCTTTCCAAGTCAACTTTTCATCAATTGCGAGAACAACCAAATACATTTTAAATTAAAACTCTTTTGAAATGGTTTCCGTAAACATTTATTTCAAAAGAAACTGTTAGCTTTACTCCAAGTAATTAACGCAAATTGCGTCTTGTACGTGCTTCGGAGTTGCAATCAGGCCGGAAACGATCAGGCCAAATGGGGCACGAACCCAAAATATTAATTGCAAGCCCGAATTAGGCCCGATTCTGAAACGTTCCTGCAGTACAGTAGTAAATTTACCCCAAAGTAAAATTCACCAAATATTCAAACTTGAAGTCTAAATCCTTGCACTGAAATTGTGACTGAATGAAGCACAATATTTTATAAAGCAGATTCATTTTTTATCGTGGAATTTGGCTACGTCCTTGCTTAATATTGCACATCAAGGCTACAACACACTTGTTAATGTACAGGGCCGGCCCTAGCAGCTGCGGGGCCCAATGCAAGACCTAGGCGCGGGGCCCCCCTGAGCAGTGGTTTTATGACGTCATCGTGTTTAGTCAACCATGCTATACGATCAGGGTAGAGCGCATATATAAAGCCTTACAGCACGAGAACAGAGCACGTTTGCTAACGTTCGATAATAGAGGAAATCCATCGCTAGTTCTAACGAAAACGGTGTTTGTTAACAATGAGATTTATAAGCCGTTTCTACTAAGTTCTCGAGCGCAAGGGGTATCAGGAAAAAATGATCAATCTACCTAAACACCATGGCGGAGGGGCGCGGGGCCCAATGCAGCCGCATCGTTTGCATCGGCTTAAGGCCGGTCCTTACATCATTGCATATAATACTCCAAAGTCCAAATCAAGCCCGAACTTGTTTACCGTTTCTCGGCCAGATCCCGTCCCGAAAAGTCAGGCCCACCTCCAACTCTGCTTAGCTCAAAACAATTTTTTTACCATGCTTTTCGTTTTCTCGCGGCTGAATTGTAGCAATTACTGATACAATACCAGCATTCGTGACTGCTGAGGCGTCACTGGCACAAAATGTGTTTTTGTAACATTAGTATTTGTCAAATATTTTTATGAATAATGATGTGAAACTGAACCTTTGGGGCCTCCATAAAGGATGGTTTGCAAAACCTGTTTTTGTGTTATCTATCTGTACGATACGTGTTTGATTTTAAGGTAGGATTCTATCAATTTTGGTGCGTTCCCACGAATGCCATGGTGTTCGCACCTCGGAAAATGGAGTGATTTGTTGAATCAAACCTTATAAATATTAATGTACGTCGCGTGAAAAGGTTTCTGTTAAGACTTTGCAGAAATATTTCATAAAGGTCAGGCTAGGAAAGTTGAGCGGTGACCGCAACATTTAAATTGTCATTGATTAAACAAACGTTTTTATTTAAAAAAAACTTACTAAGTGTTTTTTGGAAAGATACGGCGGAAGACTTCTCAGTTTTTGACTAATCGATGCTTCTGATCATCGTTGTACCGTAACATCATACCGTGAGGGTTAGTAACTTTTTCTTTCGAAGGCATAAAAAAGTTACTATTCAAAACAACATATAAGGTGGTGGTTTGCGCTTAGTTTGCATATGGGTTTACCATAACACTTGAAATAAATTACCAAAAAATTTGGTTACAAGGTTAAAACCAGCTATTTTAGCCCTTTACGAATACTAGTTCTAAAGCCCCTTGACAAACTTTATTTCTGTTTCCGGATGTAAACAGTATGATGAGAAAATTCTAATATTAAGAATTGTGAACTACACAGAACTTAGCAAGCGCAAAAAACAAGTTAGTGTTGCAAGCAGGAATGGACAAAGTGATTTACAACCGTTGCAGAACATCGTAACTGCATGACTATGTCAGATCATGGTTCCCAAACCACGCGCGTCAAGAAGCGATGAAACGATATTGTGTAAATGAGATCCATATTTAAGCTAACCCCACTTTTTCAGGCAGATGAAATCAACGAAGCTGCCTGCAGAATTGCTCACGAGGTGGCGAGCGAGGGCAATGCAATTGTTTGCGGATCATTCTCCCCTGTAAAATCTTTTCGTCAAGGGGACAAAGGGTCGATACCTGCTGCAAGAGCTGAATTTGAAGCTCAACTTGCTATTTTTAAAAAACATAAAGTGGATTTTGTTTTAGCAGAAGTGAGTCGTTTCTTGTAGGAGTAAACATGCAACACATGTATTTACTGTTGCATTACATCTGTATTGTTTGTGATCAGCCATCATTGCAATCTAAAAATGTTATCGAAACAGCATGGCTACAGCTACGTTATTATAGAACAATTTGGATATTTTCATGTACGTTTTAATTTTGCTTTCAGATCTGTTGTTCTCAGGCGCGCGTACATTTTTTGCATTGGTATTGAGTTGCTGACATAACATAATTTCTATACACAAAATAAAGCAACTGTTTTTTCGTCTTTCAAAACAAGCCTTACAATGAAACTGCTGCTTAAACAGCTAGCTCTCAAATCAAGTTGCCCAAGTTGCTGCGGTTACATTTTATGTTGATCACTTGAAACTGATGTAATTGTCTATGTTTAATAGGCTACTTGATATTGAAATTTCATTTAAAGCTGAGTTATAGATTTTAAAAACTCTTCCACACTGTCGATCATCTTTTACAACTGTGAAACTTGCTGATGATTACACGCTTGCAAGTGTAAATTTTCAAAACGTTTATTCATTAGATTAAATCACCTGTTCCTGTTGTTCGTTAGACACCTTTTTATCTTCAAAACTTGTTGTTTGAGGCTAGTCTAAAAAACTACGATTACGCACGTAAATCTAAAACCTTTCTCGTAGTATTGCAAGAAATTTTCATGGATTACAACTGTTTTGGTATGTGCATAAGCCTTGTAATGAAACCAAAAAATTGAATAGAAAAATCGCCTGTCTGTTGTCGGGGGAAGGCTATTTGAGTTGCATGAATATACTCCACGAGATTAAAAGCCGAATGGTCCAGATTAAAATCTAAATGTTTTTGAACAGTATTTTGGACACATTGAAGAATTGGAGATATGCGTCGATGTCATTAAACAAATAAATTTACCAGTCGCGTGCACTATGAAGGTAGGACTTCAGGGTGACTTTGCGGGAGTGTCATTGGAAGAATGTGCAATACGGATGGCAAAAACTGGAGCTGATATAATCGGTGAACATACCGTTTTAATAATATGTTTATAATATTAGTTAACATGTGCCAAAAACAATTTTCGGTAGTTTTACGGTAACATTTTATGTTAACCCAAGTTTCCTCACATTCATGATCATCAACATTCCTTCTTATTGAATTGCACGAGCGTGGTCAGTTGAACACATTTCTATCATACGAATAATTTGAACTCAAATTATGAGTACAGCTAGAGCTATAGTTAGGAAAGTGACAGAAGCCGCAGCGTGAAGTCCACAGACGAGTTGAAACATTCGCAGCCCGTGGCGCTTCAAGCCTGGAGAAAAGGGTAGAAATCAAAATTTAACTTTGTGGGAAAATGAAATGAAATAAAACCAATGTTAAGATACTTTCTTCACTACTCTAACTGTCAGACCACTCGGAGCGCTTATTTAATTTTTATTTTTCAAGCTTTCGTTTGAGCGCACCACTTGCAATGTGAACAACAGTGATACGAACGACTGGTGATCGAGTAAAGTACTAATTTGCTTGATTCTTTTTGGCACGGAGTGATCCACTTATTGAAATAATAAACTTTTCATTTAACCGATTTTTCTTAAATCGAGTTTTTTCAATATCAGATATTGCGTTTGTTGCTATGAACGTAATTGGAAGATTCGAGCATTTTCAAAAATTATCTATATGAATATTTTAGATAAGGTTCATATTCGTTACAAGAGCTAGCAACTTACTCATTGAGGTTATGATATGTACTATAACGGGTGTCACCAAACGTTTTGAAACAGAAAGCTATACTTCTTGGGGACCGATTAATGCGAGAGGCTACCAGTTTGATTCACATTTCCGAAATAAAAAATGCTCAGTTTACCTTTAATTATGTTATCATTAATAAAATTAATGATGTTCATCTATGTGAAAACACTGATCATGTTTAATGCTATTTTCAGAACAGGCCCACGGGTGACCCACACGGTCCGTGCTGTCGATCTGGTGCCTCCGGGCACCATGTTGGTGACCTTTGATATCTTCAATGGTTTTCGTTCAATGCCAAGCATCGCAAAAAAATTCAACCAACTCCATGAAATATTCATTCTTCATGCGCGCTCGTGGCATTCAGTGAACTGATAGAGCACAATTTGTGAGGCTAATATTTCAGGCATTTTGAGATCAAGACTACTTATCCCGGCAACAAAATGCAATGTCCAAACAGAATTTGTTTTAATAGTTGTCAGTGGTGGACTTAGGGTTGAGGTCCCGAGGCAAGGCTGAAAAGAGGCCCTCTGATGACGCCATCATACTCATTCAATCACGTTAAGACCTTTTGATCAAGCGTAGGAAGGTGATATACGGGCCACCCAAGGATACATTCCTGAGAATACCGCATGGCTGACTTAATAGAAAATGCACAAAGGTATTAATAATACACCACTTTCAAAAGATTTAAAGTTGGGAAGACAAAGCTAACAACACAGAAAAGTTAAGCGATAACAAGTTGGGATCGCCCCCCACTTCTTTGGTTTTGCGTTCCATTTCTCTGCATTCACCATAAAATAAACTGCAAAGTTTATAACCAATTTTCCCCCTGAAAAATGCTTAGTTTCCTGAATTTGTTCACAGCCATGTCTTTAAGGGACTCCATGAAACCACATGCAACAACAACCAAGCAGATTGGAAACAATCCGGGCAAAATCTCTGAAAATCTGGGCAAAACCCATGAAAGTCTGAGCAAAATCCTTGAAAATCCTGGAAAAAATGGCGCCCAACGTTGTTTGATTTCACAAAATGGCGTCCAACGTTTGCAGAAAAACACATGAAGACCTTTTTTGGAGGTCACCCAAAGGCTATTTTTATTTGAAAAACCTGCGTGTTACGTCAACTTATGAAGTCACCGTCAGTTTAACGGTTTCTTAAAAACAAAAAATCTCCATTGGATAAACCCACACGTTAGCAGCGCTGTCATATGCTTGACCTCTGCATTTTGAAATGTCAGTACCAGTGGCGTTATGGTGGTCATAGTTAATGGGTGTGCGTTGTTTGTGACGTCACAATGTGACGTCAAATTCACATTTCAGATCCAACGTTTTGGCGAAGTTTGCTGACACAATGCATACCATTATACACGCACTCTCCTTATTCATTGTTGCATAACTTAATATGTCATTGTATTGGCTTCAAACCATCAACGCTTCGACTTAAAATGCAGGTGCAAAATACACTCATCACTACGACCAAGCAATCGTAACCGCAAAAATATCAGACTGCGCTTTAAAACCGAGGAGTAAAACACACTCAACCCTGCAACAACGCAGTTTACAATTGCAAAAACAGTCTCAACGAATGTTGCTTTAAATACCAGCATTTGAGACCAGAAGGTGTGTGTCTGGAATAGCGCACTATAGCGGCCCATGCGTGCCACCCTAAAAATTTTGTTTTTAACATTTTTTTGAAAAAGACACAAAAAAAAATATTTTAAAAACTGAAACGATTAGTTTCGTTTCGAAAACACTTTCGTTTCACAAATATTTTTTAAATATAAACATTTACATTTAGAAAAATTTTATTTTCGTTTCGGAAACACTTCCACTTTTGTTTGCAAATTCAAATCTTTTCCTTTCAAAAACACAGTCAATTTTACTTTCCTTTCGAAATCACTTGCATTTCGCAAATGTTTTCTAAATAAAAACATTTTCGTTTCAAAAAATGTATTTTCGTTTCGGAAACACTTTCACTTTTGTTTCGGAAACACTTCGCAAATAAATCGAAAAAAAATCACATCAGTTTTGTGGTCTTGGCCCATGTGTGCCACCTTCCGTTGAGGGCCAGGATTTTCACTTGAGAAGGCTTGATTCGCAGATTCTCCTATGTCGATGTCTGGCTCCAGTAGCTCGCGATCGTACTGCGCGTACCTGTAAACTAGTCTGAGTCTTTCTTTGTTGTGACAACCTATTCTTTGGGGAATTTGTCTTTGAGGGATTTGTGACATAAGACGTATAACTTGTGGCTTAGAGTAAGTGAATGGTACAGTATCTGTTTGGCCAAGAGAAGCTGATGAGGTTCTGCGGGACAGAACCTCATCACATACGAGCATTTGCTCAACCCAACCCTTACCCAACGCCAAAATGCTGATGGCCAGGATAGACATGCAAGAGGAGGCTACAACTTGAGAACTCCAGTTTGGGTCCACTGTTCTAGATCGTAAACTCGCCGAGACTCCCAAAAAGGGCTAAACCTAAGCTGGAAACTAAAAGGACAAAAACGTGACAGATTACGCGGACATCAAATTTGTGCAATTCAGTGCTTATTAACCGTGTGTGTGTGTGTGTGTGTGTGTGTGTGTGTGTGCATACCCACGTAGGGGTCAATAGATTTCATAGGGGTCCGAGCCCTTATGCCCTGTGCAACATGGAAAGTTTGATCAATAATTTAACCGATAAGTACATTTGCTTACACAACTTGTGCGTGGTAGAAAAAGGTGGTAGGGTGTGGTAGAGAAAAGGTTCAGAACCACTGGTTTAAATAAAGAGCATTCAGTCACTGTTGCTGGGAACGATTTACTAGTGTTTGTTTTATATGCAAATTCAAGCTACTGTCGTAGCCACAATGCAAATAGTTTTCAGAGTGCTGGTTAGCCCTGTGGAGTGTGGATCCAACAAAACGGATCATGAGCTTTTTTGTGTGGCAGGCGTCAACTGCTACTATGACATCAATACAACTCTGAAAACCATGCAACGCATAAAAGCAGCGCTGGACAAAGAGAACCTCAAGCCTTATCTGATGTGCCAACCGATTGGATGGCTTTGTCCTGAGGTGGAAAACCATCAAAGAGGATATTTTGCCCTGCCGGAGTCACCATTCGGTTTGTTATGCAGTGTTAAAAAGATATTAATTGGTTGTTTACAGAGGTGCAGTTGTGAGTGTGCTCAATCAAAGATATATTTACTCAGATTCTGGTCATCTTCTCGCTTAGTTTCGTGAGGGTGAAGTTTTTAAATTTCCAGTTTTTTCTGAAGGAACGCATACTGCATCGTAATAGAAGCATAAAAAATACTGAAGACAGTAATCACACGCTTTTTCTAACGTTAACGATAAATATTGGTGCCAACCGAAGTTAACAGTTAGGCTTGTGAAGTTCAGCTAGTAATAATTGCTTTGTTTTAATTGGCGACAGAAATTTTCATTGCACATGCCATTGAAATACCAATGCGTCAGGGGCGCAAGGGGCCGAATCAGTATAGGGGCGCTAAATGACTGCGTAGGGCGCCGAAAAGTCCCAACAAAGTCACAAATACATTTTTCAGTACAGTACATTTGCTTCTGAAAGACCTCAGGTTCGATCATGGGGGCGCCAAACTTGCTTTTTGCTCCGGGCGCCATTTAACCTCGTTACGCCCCTGCAATGCGTAAAAACTATTTCGAAATGTTTGCAGAAAACGAAAGAGAAACTGTCAGCTATGCTCATGAGCACCTCCAGCTGAAATGCATTATGGTCGTGCGAAATAGCCATTTGTGTTTTGCGATCGTTTTTCTTAAAGCTGTCCTGTGCTAACCAGGGTTGTTGTGGGGCGGAAAAGCGAGGGAACCGGCGTTTCCACACCTTTTCCACGTTTTGCTTTAAAATGTGTTTAAAGCTGTTTAAAATGGCTATTTTTTAGATGCGTTCCCACACCTTTTGTGCTAGCACTACATACCTGGTGCTGACTGCCATTGCCAAGTTTCGTTAGAAAAAAACATCACAAGAAAAACACGTGCAATGTTTATAGCTACTTCTTACCTTGTTCACAATCTGTGCTACTTCGAACGACAAACTACCGATTTTTAGATTGCTTTACACCCTGTCGTAGGCAATGCGAAATGAAAGCATGTGCATTAGGAAGTTACGCACACATTACAGGGATGGATTCTCGTCTCATGACCCGATTCCAAGCTCACAAGTTTGCTAGGTCAGCTTACGAGATTGGAGTGAACTACATCGGTGGATGCTGCGGGACAGAACCTCATCACATACGAGCATTTGCTCAAGAGGTAGTTAAGTAATTATTAATGGTTGTGATTTACGTACTGAAAGTTTTTTAGAACTGCTTTCTACTTTGCTCATGGATAATAAAATAACACCAGAAAACACTACGAAACGTCTAAAATTGTTAGAAGAGCGCGCGATGTTGAACAAAGTGTTATGCAATGGTCCAAGGAAGTGTTGCACAAACCAGACTATCCTTTTCCATAAAATTCTTGTTCGTTGATCTCGGTGACAAACAATTTGGACCTGGAGGTAAATCTGTCCGATTTAGCTGCCTCTGTCTCAAATTCGCTAAATCTGTGTCGAATCTGTTCTGATTTAGTATTTTTTATTCTAAATGTGTCCCATATAATTTTTTTACAAATGGCGACCGATAGCAACGGCACTTTGACAAACTGCTTGTTATGTGTTGGAGTTAAGCTGGCGCTGCGTTGAATGTTCTTGGAAAGAGACTACGCAAAACTTAGCAGCGCAAGAGCCCATTTCAGATATTATGCGTCAACCTCCCCTTGATTTATGCCAGGGGTATCAAACTCAAATTACCCTGAAGGCCAAATGAGGCCGTATAAATTTACCCGAGGGACGCATTATGACTACCCACGGGCCGCATTATAACGCTGACGCAACAATGGCTGGACCTGAACCTTACCAGCTGCAGCTTTTGCATCTTAATTCTTGCGAAAGGTATCATATGAGGTATCGGCAAATCAATCTAGCCATCTCTACGTTTGTTTGAAGGGAACTTGTTCACTCGCTGGCTGAGCACTTTACGTTGAATGAAATAAATATGCTAACTTGAGTGTTTATAATTTGAAAATTGCCGAAAAGCATCGCGGGACGCACAAGCCCACGCGGGCCATATGTGGCCATGACGTCTGTAACGGCTCAGTCTGACTTGCATGGTTTCTGTGCTGGCAAGTTGTTAGTGGCTTTTTGTCTGTGTTGTGTGAACTGTAGGCTGAATCCTTAACCCTAAACCGTATCCTTAAATCCTAAACCCTACCCCTAAAACCTAAGCCCTACAATCCGTTTTCTTTTTGTGTATTGTACTTGTCACATAACCACCAACCAAACATGTTCGATAAAATGCTAAACAGTCCTAGTATAGCTTTAGCCTCATGAGGCACAATAGACACTACCACAGGGGTCACCAACGTGGTGCCCGCGGGCACCAGGTCACCCGCAAGGACCAAGTAGCTCGCCCGCGGGCATGTTCTAAAAATAACATTATCATGATCAATATCTTCACATTAACGAATATCACTAATAAAATAATAGAAGATAAAATAAGCAAAGTTTTTATTTCAGAAGTATGTATCAACCTAGTAGACCCTCGCGTTAATCGGTACACAAGAAGTAGTTCGCAGTTTCAAAAAGGTTGGTGACCCCTGCACACCATATTTATAGCTTAACAGCAGTGATAGGATTTTGGATTTAAACAGGTTTTGGATTTTCAAAATGCTAATTTGGGGATTTGGATTGGATTTTGAAATAAAATTGTTGGATCGATTTGGATTTGAAATGGTGTAGGCAATAAATTCTGGTTTAAATTATATTGCGATCCTCGCAGTATAGGTTTAGCTTATTATGCCTCCATGAAACCGGAAAAAGATGTAGATCTTTGCTGATAAAATGTGGCCATTCATAACACTGTAGTAATTTTGGATAAGCTACTGTATATTGCTAGATAAGGGTAAACATCTTTGTGCTCCTGTTTAAATCAATCCTATTGCATTTGCAGTTGAATACAAGCATACATTTATAACAAACGCATTATAAACAAAGGTCTATAAAACAGAGGGTCATTATTTATTTCCAGTAAGGGACATCAAATGCAAACGAGGTGAAAGGCACATCGCTCCCCCACTGACGCCGCCAGTTCAAAACACGTGATGAGCCATTGTTTTCTAAAATCAGATATAAGATCTAGACCTGGCTAAATACAACCTATAGATTGCAATTGCACAGCAGTAGGCACATGCCGTGATCAGCCAACTCTATTTTTTTGCAGTTAACAGCTGAGCGGAACCGTACACCTCCTGTAAACGACATGTGTCCTCCATATTATGGATACCTCAATCTGACAAACTGGAATCATATAATGGCAAAGTATGTGCAAGAACGAAATTCGATGCAAATCTCAAGCATCGCATATACTCTGTTTCCAGAAACTATAACATTACTCTGCAGACCACACGAATTACACATGAAAGTAGAAATCAAGTATACATAAAATCACTGGTGTAGGAGGCGGGGGTGCAGGGGTTGCTAGCGCACCCCTAAAAGATTTGAAAGGTTGAAAATCTGGGCAAAATCGCTGAAAATTTGGGCAAAATCTCTAAATATCTAGGCACAATCCCTGAAAATCCAGGAAAAACGGCACCCAACGTTGTTGAACTTCAAAAAATAGCCTCCAACGTTTGCAGAAAAACAAATTTAGAGAGAGAGAGAGAGAGAGTTTATTGGCACAAACATTAAACAATTTCATGCAAAAATAAAATTAAGGCGCTGGGACACCGAAAAAAACCTGCAAAACAGGTTGTCTCGTCTGGCGCCACTCGAAAATTAAAAAAACAAACGAAGACCTTTTTTGGAGAACACACCAAACAAAGGTGTTCATGATCTTTCTGGGAGAAAATCTGTAGGCAAAAGTCGCAGAACAACTTATCGGGCAAGTTTAGAGAAATTCGTGAAAAAATCCTTATACTCTTGAAATTTTGTTTGCTGCAACACCTATGCATACAATTTATAAACTTATTTCTGAAAGAGTTGGTTTCTTAAAGTACACGCACTGAGCTACCTGGCTCCAAACTACGTCTCATTCTGCCTCTTCTCGCGTTCAGTGAAAAGCTTTCTTTGGACCGCGGACGCAAGGCCGATCGCGCGAGTGGTAGTAACCAGATGGTGCTGCAGTTTCAATTTCTTAAGTGCAAGAGTTTAGTTGTTCATTTCGATATTTTCTTTGCTAGAAACTGATGTCATTTGTGTTGTGACCAGGTTGGCAGTATTTCGGTTAGTGAATTCGTTTAACTCGATTTTTCATCTAAAATGCAGACCATTCGTAAAGATTTCCATCAGTATCACGAGGTTATAAAGATCAGTGTTTTTGAATTATCGTTATTACATTAGTCATCACTGATCAGGAAACTTTGCAATTTTGTGATATTCTCACACCGTCTTTTCAAGAATTTTGTTGTACTCATGTGGTGGCTACGGCTTAGTGACATAAAAATATTACACCAAACTGGTACTTTAACTAACTATAAGATAAGCCTTTACCAGAGTGCAGTACTCTTTCCCTTCGGGAATTACATTCATTTTGAACAGTTGATATAATCTGGAAAATTCACATTGTCTCTCACGGTTTTTCAGAATTATTTACACATGATCAGCATTATTGTATGGCTGTTTTTGATAAATGTTTTTAGGCTTCATCGGAGACCGAAGAAAATGACTTCAGTCTTACTGTTACCTCTAATGTTGTTTTCATGGCAAAAAGAAAACATGCTTTTGTAAAGTTTCTTCAGTTCATTTTACACAAACGTTCTTATCGTTTCAATTAATAACCTTGTTTTTTCTCATGAGCAGAGCAAACAAAGATTTTTGGATGAACCTGAAACCTGGCTCTGGTCGACCATTTAACAGTCCCTTAACAACGCCTGATGGAGGAAATTTTAAGTGGTCTGCTGAGCGAAAATTTGAGAAAAGTTGAAGCTTTTGTTGATTCCAGGACGTTATCACGCAGCCGTTAGATCTGTGGTGTTGGGTTCTAAGACAACTGCCAATCGGACAACTACCAACTATAGGACAACTTCCTGCAAGGACAACGTTTAACTGGGACGACCAAGCTGGTGAAGCGTGTGCGACCCGGTTGTGTTCGCACACCTTCAGTGTGGGATTGATTCTTGAACCTTGGGAAGGATGGATTGTGACGTCATCGATGTTAACTCCGCGCCAGACGAATCGGCCAAAGAGAGCTCTAACTTCCATCTGCATGGAAGTCACTTATAAGTGTCGCTTGCTTGGTCTTTCCCTTCTCCTTGCTTTGGCTGACTTTTGCTCACATGTAGCAGTCGTGCTCGCGTGACTGCTACACTGGACTTCTGCGAATTACGTCAACTGCCCATGAGGAAAACTGCCAACTGACACGATTGCTGTTGGTAGTTGTCCGGTTGGCAATTGTCTGGTTGGCAATTGTCTGGTTGGCAATTGTCTGGTTGGCAATTGTCCTGTTGGCAGTTGACCAATTGGCAGTTGTTTAGTTGGCAATTGACCTGATACCGTGGTGTTGCGTTGGCCTAATCACATGATTTAATCTGAAACATAAATGAATTCAGCTAAAATACAAGAATGAGAAAAAAACTTTTCTTATTGATTCCGGTTGTTTGCAATTGTCAACGTTATCAAACCGCAGAAACACATTGCTAGCAAATGGAAGTGGAATGTTCTCAATTCGCCTTTCATAAATGAAAAAAATGTGGATTTTTGAACCGGAAGTACTAGTATGCAACCGATCGTCATTTTGAAAGACGACTTTTGAGAATTTAAAGCAAGATTCTAAGCAGCTTAATTCAGTTAACCTTTTAATAGTGTTTTTGTCTATGCACTTCGTTAATAGTGTGAATGTGATTTTATCTTGAGTTCGTACATTAATGGAAAAGAAATACAAACAAACAATTATGTGAGCTCGTGCTGCTTTCATCGAAATGCGCCTTAAACAACAGCCAGCTGACACATGTCAGGATAGTTGTTTACGTTTTGAGGTAGGTGTGGAAATATGTAACTGTTTCACTTTTATTTACCAAGTTTCTGAATATAAATTAGTTTAAAAAAGCCACAGCGAAGGGAAGGCAGTTCATTTACGGGAAATTACACCACTCACAAACGACATTGAAGTCAATCTTATTTGGAGAAACAATACGATTGAGGCGTCTCAACCAACGGAAAGAAGATTATCTCAGCAGCTTTATAAGTCGACACGAAGAAAAGGCGATCTGCTTAAACTTCCCTTTGGACTTGACAAACAAGATAATAGCAATGGCACAAAATTGGGAAGAAAGGCTACGCCCCCCAAAATTAGGCATACCATACGTCTAGTTTTAGCGGGGACAGACCCAGTTTTAATCCCGGCGTCCCGGTCAGTCAGTCAAAAGTCCCGGTTACGCATTTAGTCAGCCAGCATAGTCCTACACGTGGTATATCAGCTCTCGTTGAGACAATTTGTTCTACCATGAATAACATGTGGTCTGATGACAGAAGCAGAATGTGAAAGCACGTTATCACCTGTAAATAGAGTAGTGCTCGCTTATTAAGCCCACGGTTAATAAGCCTACCCGCTCAGGGCCGGCGTTAGTAAGTGCGGGGCCCGATTGGAAACACTTTTGCGGGGCCTCACTCAGTAGCATGTAGAAATTTTTGAAGGGGTGCATTAAGTCATAATGATAGAAATTGGTGATGTTAAAAAGGCGAGGCCCGTAAGGATGACGCCAAGACCTCTCCAGCAGAGACTTCAATGAACAACACCGTAAAACTCAATAAATCAAGGAATTACAACACTCATTAATACCATATCTCTCTGGCCAAGAACCTCCCTGACGAGAAGGGAGGTACCGGTGTAGTACCTGCACGGTCCTGCAGAGACGAGAGGTATTGATTGCTGTGCTTTGGTGTATATCTAAGGATGAAAAGTTTGCAATAGTAGCAAAACATTCCGTGTTTCCAGGCCAGGTATATTAGCTCTGGATGACTTACCGCTTCACCATTTGGTGGTATTATCGTGCAGGGAAACATAGAAAACCGTGTCCCACCACTCTCAGTTCTGGGGAAAACATTTATGCTATCGTTGCTCAATGTCGTTCGTTACGTAACAATGAATAAAAAGTTCTCAGGAGCAGGGTTGTTAATGGGCCTCATTTTGAAGCCCGAACCCGGCCCGAGCTCGACATTTTTAACCCCGATTTAAACCTGAAGGCCAGATTTACCGAGTGAGCAAGACATTCGCAACTGCGGGGTATCAAAAAACGTTGTGGACATACTCGAAATCAGCGGAGTTTAGCTGCAGATACACGGTTTTATCACACCCAAAACAGCAATCACCTTGCCCGAAACTTTAACTGAAACAAGCACGAACTTGGCTTGTTAGTCGCTGATAATACTGCGGAATGTAATGTTTCTCGAGATAAAAAAACAATCACGAAATTATCCACGATTACGCTATATGCGCGAAAGGAACTATTTATTGGAAAGCACTATAGCAGTGGTCTTCAACCTGGGCACGCGACCCCGTGGGTATCGTTTGCCTTTTTTCTAAGGGTCGCGAGAGCTTCTTATAATGTTCATAATTACTTCTCTGTTTTAGGCTATATTTAACATAAGGAACCATTTTTGTGGTAGCTAAAATAACAGGATCACCTGGCAAAAATGATAGCTTGTGTGATTATGACTATTACAAAGTTTTGAGCATAGACGTACGAGGGGGGGTCGGGGGGGTGGCCGCCCCCAACGGGCTTGAAAAATTTCAGGGGAAACTGTTTTTTCAGGGCAAGCGCAAGTTGCTCTAAACTCCTGAATATAAAAGTATATTCAATACAGTGAAAAATTTCAGGGTAATTCTGTTTTTCAGGGCAAGCGCAAGTTGTTAAAAATCCTGAACGTAAAAAGTATATTCAATACAGTGAAAAATTCCAGGGCAACTCTGTTTTTCAGGGCAAACGCAAGGTGCTCAAAAATTCTGAAAAATTCGGATAAAAAAGCAAAACAAGGATACTCTAGATCAGGGATCTCCAAACTACGGCCCGCGAAGGCATTTCATCCGGCCATACAGACATATTGTCAATAATAAAAAAAACAATATATTTACGAAGCATTTGTTGATTTGGCAGAACGTAACTTATTGCGAAACAATCACATTAAATAAGATGTCCGGACCTCGAACAGCTGTGCAGTTGCTTATGTGGCCCAACTGGCAAAAACGATTGGAGACCCCTGTTGTAGATTAATCAGCTGTAAGCCACTTTTTCTACAGATTGTTTTGTGAAATGTTCAATTCTGGATAACGTTCTACAAGTTACTGGAATTGGGCCATCACCTTATTCATGCGAGGTCTCTAGCTTAGTTTGTTTTAAAACACTCAGATGTTCTTGCTTTGTTCTGGTGCTGATGTTATTATTAATAAAGAAGTGGGGTCAGGTTTCAAAGAATGTGAACGGATGAACGGTTTTAAACCATGGATTCGAAAAGTGCAAAGTAATGCTGAGAAAGCCTGGTGCAAGTTTTGTTGTTGCGAAATGAGAGCACATCGATCAGATTTAAATAGCTTCTAATAAACAGATTTAAATAGCTCCATTATGCTTCTAATAAACACCAGCGTAATGCCGTTCCCCATTATACCATGTAGCCATGTTAAACTTTCATTTTCAAAAAAATTCTGACAGCAGCAATCGGTTGTTTCGTTTTGTATTTGCAAATACAGTAGTTTTGTAAATGGCGGAGGCTGTTGATACATGTTGTAATCTTTACGTAAGGTGCGATAGTATGTGCACCATCTGCATCCACTGCCTTTACAAACTGGTTTTGCAAAGATTGCATGTTTCCTATATGCGCCAGAGAGTAATTTTTTCCAGTCCGCAGAATTGACAAACTGCACTTTTTACTGACTTTTAATTCTTTCATTAGTCTTGAAAGTTGGCTATAGGTTTTTGCTAATTTGGCTACTTTTGGCTGATTTTTTTGTGAAGTTTGGCTATAAAGCATTTTGAAATCTGGAACCACTGGAGGGTCGCAGACTGGCGGTCTGTGTTCTGATCAGAGATTAGCATTGGACTGGACTTGAATCGGACTGGATGCGTACTACTGTATGACGAATTTTGTTGATTTTGGATTGGATCTGGACTGCAAAATGCTTCATAAATTTGGGATCAGGACCGGATTTGGACTGAGTTGATGGAAATGAATGGCGTAATTTTTTTCATTAGAAAGTTGTATTTTGTTCATTTTTGGACTTTATTTGGACTTGGATTTTAAATTTCTTAAACTGTTTTGGACTATGGTTGGACTTGGACTGCGTTTTAAGAATTCAGGACTGGATCTGGATCGCAAAATATGACAGTACACTCATCTCTGGTTCTGATCTGACTGGTGCACAGGGCTCCCATTACTGTTTTTTTCCACCCAGATCTGGATTTTTTTGAGTCCATCTGGGTGTCAAGGTTTAATTTTGAAAAATCCTATCAAATCTGGGTTTTTTGAACATAAAAATTGGCAACGACCTATTACCATAGGCGATAGTAATTGTAATAGTAAAATGAACATAAAATGTATTCTGGTCATTGTAGTGTTCACATTCGACCATTAGGTGACAAAAGTACTTAAATCGGTGGAACAAAACGTCTTCAGTACACCCGTATCAATATCATTACCTAATACTGTAGGGTGCTTGACATCCAGTACAGATAGCTATGCAGTTGCGCGTACATTAGAAGTAAAGGCCGGATTACACCAGACGTGAACGCATAACAAATGGTAGTGTAAACAAGTGTGAAAGATTTGCATTTGTGTGAATGGTTGTTATCCCAGACGCCAGCTGAGGATATTGATGAAACGAAGTTTGCAACAGAATGTTCAAATTGTTTGGTTGTCCTATTCATGCAAATTAAAAAACAATTTGCATTGGAGTAAGGATTTGAAGCTTAGGAATTTTAGATTCCTTTGCAGCTCAAGATTTCACAAAAGATCCAAGTTCAATGGCAAATGTGGCCCAACATTTCGCCAATCTTGTGCCTGAAGATCAGCTGGAAGCTAGGTTATTTTCGGTCATTTTTCTGTCGTACACCAAACTTTTTTTTAATGACAAAAAAATCAAGTCAGTACGGTTATAATGTCCGAAAATATAAATTCGTGAATGCTGTTATTGCTAATTTTAATAAAAACGTGAGGCAAATGACCAAGACGTCTCAGCAAAAAAAAACGGCTGTAGGTTATATAAAGTTTAAACATGTGTTCTTGGCCAATGAATATCCTTGATTTCTGATACAATCCGGGTAACATCAAAGATGGCTTAGATAACTCGGAGTTTCCAATACTTTATGATTTAATGGCCATATATTTGCAGTTTGCCACATTTTACTGCATCACCAAAAAAACTATTTTTACTGTTGTTAATCATGTTAAAACAGAAACAAACTTGCTAAAACCAAGACTCTTAAGGCAAATGCAAAACAACCATTGTCAAGAAGCCAGCAGAGCGGCTACTATAGGCTTATAGCCTACCTAAGCCTGAAAGCTGAGAGATGTCAACAATGGAGTGTGCTATCAGCTTTATTGGTTAATATGAAAATGTTTTGAGTAACAGAAAAGTGATCCAAATGTGAATTTTAACGTCACAGACACAAATTTAAAAAAGGAACTATAAGTAAATCAGTATTTTAATAACCATTTTGCCTCATGTATTTGCATTCATGTGTCTTTGCATTTCTGTTTTTTTTGATAGACAAATGTTTTTTTTTCATGAGCAGTCTGGGTTTATTAGAAAATACAGAATGGGAGCCCTGCTGGTACATAGCTTATGCTCAACTGCTGTATCACAGGACGTCAATCACTGGAAGTGTTTACCTCTTTGCTGGGTCGTGTTTCGAGCAATATTCACAATTTGTTAGTTTCAGTGAAATGTAAAAGACAACAATGCATGTAATATGTATCTTTACAATCCAGCAACGCCCACAGCAATGCAGTTTCAGTCAAGCTAACAGAAATGCAGCTCAGGCTATCCCTAAATATCCCAGTATCATCTTGCAAGTTCAAATACACTAAGAGAAATAAATTAATTGTGTGATAAGGTGGTATGAAGTGTTTTCAATGTAGCCTACGTGGCTTTATTTGTAAAAAGATAGCAGTAGTTGTCTTGTTCTTGTTTGATTGTGCTTGTGCCTAAATCACAAAGAATTAAATAAAAAGTTAAACAAGACTTAGTTCAGATCAGACTGAAAGAGTCAAACGAGATTTGGTTCACATGAGAACAACTTATGACTCTATTGCTTGGTTTCATGTTTGGTAGCCTATTGCATATTTTGCCTCATGAAGCAAAAAGAGATGTACGATACACAAATGCAAATTAAGTTAGGGTTTAAATTTAGGGAAAACCTGCAGTTGACCAACACAGACAAGAAACCACTACCTGCTTGCCAGCAATAAAAGCATGGCAATACTCATCCATATTGGCTAAAGGCAAAATAGTTCAAGCAGTTATTTTACCTTCCGTGGCAAAATAGACTCTGCTTTCAAGCTTTCGGAGTGTAAACAGGAGTCGGAGTGTAAATTTCCAATGAGCTCCGGAGCAAGAGTATTTTATTAATATATTTTCGTATAGGATATTAGTTCGTATAGGATATTATTAATTATTATTAATATTTTCGTATAGGATATTAGTGCAAATAATTTCTATATTATTGCGGGTTACTGTCTTCCTGGGTGTGACTTACAATAAATGCGCAACGTACAAATTCACAATATATCAAATAGGTACACATGACAATGTTCTAAAAGAGTTAATGTCTTTAGTCGTTGTTTAGTTTCCAGCTTCGTTTGACTTGTCGTAAATTCATCTGCAAACCTCTAGGTTACTTTCTTCAATTATTTTTCTCCAGTAATCGAAGTCTTCTTTCGTTGTTGTTTCAGGATCACAATACGTTTCATGTTGAGGAGCCAAGACGAAGTCAACAGTGGTAATATCAAAAATTCGGATGAATGTAAATGACATTAGGATGGTTTCAAATTTGCGCAAGTTTTCACTGAATTTCTGTACTTCATAGCGAACTGATCCTTTGAAATCAGGTGCTTCAATTACTTGCTGAAGGACGATCAGAAAGTCTGAATAAAATTCTTATGACTGATCTGTGTAGCTGCCAAAAAGTTTACGAAGTGCTCTACCTCTACTTGACCACCTAGTTTGACCAATGTGCTCTAGTCTTAGGCGGTTCTTATTTCCTGGTTTTGTCTGCGTATGCTCTTCCCAGACCTTCATCCTTTTGTTAGAATTATTGAAAAATGTAGATAGTTCAGTAAGCAGACTAAAAAGACTAACTGCTGCGACACACACAATGCTTGCATCACTGATTACCAGCTTCAGAACATGTGCATAGCACCAAGTATGGATGTGACTTGGGCGAGCTGCTTTCATAAGTGCCTGAAAACCAGAGTAGACCCCACTTATATTAGCTGCTCCATCAAATGAATCTCCAATGTACTGTTCCAGTGTCAGGCCTATCTCTGCAAGTGAATTTCGTAGCAGGGTGTGCAAGCATTTTCCACTTGAATTATCCACATTTAGCAGGCAAACTAGTCTTTCCTTAGCTCAACAACATATCTGAGGACAATGGCACATTGATCATGGACAGAGATGTCTTGGGTTGAGTCCATTTGTGCTGAAAACATCCCTGCATCTTTCACCTCCTTCACAATTTCGTCTTTGACCATATCTGAAATAATATTTATTATCTTATTCACAGTTGTTTTGCTTAAAAAGGTTACAAATTTGCCACGCCCTTTCTTAGATTGATCTTTTTGTTTGGTCTGCAAAATCACCTTCTGCAAATGTGCCTGCAGGTGTGGACTGTATTCTGCAAGAACCTTTATAGCCTCTAGAAAATTCCCACGATTGTCATGATTACTTTCATCAAATACAGTTGCAACAGCTTCTTTATGTTTGCTGCGGTAAGGCAAGCCTTGAAAACCAATGTAAAATATTACATCAATTACAAACTTTAAAACAGAGCGATGCTGAAGCACTTGTTGAGTTCTTAAGGGGAGCCGTTCCTTTAACAAAATGTGCTTAATGGATCTTTCACAAAGCATTCAGAAAATATGCATCAGTGGAATGCTTATGACAGTGGCTCTGTTCATGTTCAAACAGTCTTGTTGTGATGTGTCTCCAGTGAGAACAGCCCTGGATCATCTGCATATTTTGACTCTTCTTGGGAGCATACATCAGATAAAAGCAGCAATGCAAAGTCTTGTTTTCTTCATTGTATGTCACCCACTTTCTGTTAATGTTCACGATGCTTTGTCGGTTGTATACACCAGCACTATTGAATGGTATGTTACCTACAGGCTGGTTTGGATGAAATTTCCAGAACATCTCCTGTGAAATAGAGGCATTATGGCTGGTATCTGGTTTAAGAAAATACTCACTTTTTGCAGGTGTAATCTGTGTAGTGGTTGTCACGGAAGCAGGCCTTGAAACCTTAGCTGGTGGCCCATCGAGTTCAGTCTCATCTGGCTGGGAGAGATCAAGGGGTTCAACAGAATGGGGAGTAATTTCAGATTCAGAAGATGCTTCTGCGACTGTTGATGCTTTGTCTTGTAAGCCAGTCAGCTGCGTCTTTGACTTGCTGAGAGAATGTAGCTTTCTTAGCAAAAAATGTATTAATTTTATGTGTTGTCTTCCTTACCTTGGAAATTGTTTCCTTTTCTCTTTTGAGCACCACTTTTATGCTTGTAGTCAGACATCATTAAATAAGATTTAGCCACCTGGTAAAGTATAGTAGACTAAATCAGTTTTATATATACTATAATAGATACGAAAATATACCGTATATATTCGAGTATAAGTCGCATTTTTTGTACCAAAAATTCACCCAAAAAGTCAGGTGCGACTTATACACAAGGTAATCCAGTTTGTTCGCATACAATCATCTCGTTACCGCGCCAAGTCCTATGAGCGAAAGTTACGTCATAGAGCGTTTGTCGGGACGACTGCATTGCGGTCTGATTGCTATGTATGAAGGCTCTGTACACGAGTAACAGGACAGAGAATTAGCGTTAATCAGTCAGGCTATGAAACAAAGTAGAAAATTGGGTTTCTGAACACTCCATGCAGAGCAACAGCGTTTTCACTCAATAATTTTATTGGCAGCAAGTCGGGCCCCCTTGCATTGCCGGGCCCTCGGTCATGGTCCGATGGCTCAGTCCACCCCTGAGTTAAAGATATTCATCCATCTGACACCCTTTATTGTTGGCAGTCACTCATTGGTTGAGCCTAGGAGTAGTGCAGAAATTTGGCAAGCTAGGTCGTAAATTTCACAAGCTCGTTATTTTACTGGTAATTTTCCATAGGAGTTTTTTCAGGGGAATCTGATGTGGTACTTCGCACTGTCCGGATTTCTGACTTCATGCGAAATTTCCGACATTGGAAAGTACAGAGTGACTCTGACTACAAGACCTATAAATATACAGTGTAGCAACAATCATATAAAACAATGTGGTTGAATGTACAATACAATGTCCAATACATTTCAGATATAAAGTCTAATTAGTAATTTGTTCAAGTTTCATTCTCTTGTAAGGCCATTTCTAATTCCATAATTGCCACGTCTTCATTTCACAGTAATCTTCCCATTCACTGAAAAGAAAGACTTCTTGTTTTTTTTCTAGAGCAGTGGTTCCCAACCTTTTTTGATGCATTCCTCCCTTTGCTCATTTTGGAACTTTTCATTCCTCCCCTGTTCGGGTTCGTAGGCTAGTATTAACTACAATAGGAACAATAGTTTTCATCGACGACAATAACTTGATTAATAAGTGGGACAAAAACTGTTTGTTGTCAAATATTTGCACTAAAGTTTGTCAACAAAAATGTGTAATAGTCTACTAAATAACTTACAAATATAAAGTGATGTATCTCATTGAAAGAGCCAATGTTAACTTTAAAAAATAAGTGTAACATTTGCAATCAACAGGTAACTTAATCATAAAGTGGAAATTCCTCCTTGGTTGGGAACCACTGTTCTAGAGAAATCATTCTTGTCTTGGATATCAAATTCCAGATTAATACTGGAGTCTAGAGATCGATGATGTCGGGGGGACATTTCGAACCCAACACTACGAACAATATTTTTTTATGCAAGTCACCTGCAACATGAACGCGAAACGCCAGACATGGAACGAAAATTTTTGAACAGTGACAGGACCCAATGTGAAATGAGCTAGAGTTAACAACCTTAATTAGTGAAGTATCTGGGTGGCACAAATATACAAATCTCGCGTTCTACAACGTAAATTGCAATCGAAAACTCGGGCTAAGCCCGAGAGTGCCTGAATCGCCACTCATCCCTGTGAGTTCTGAGGGGTGAAAAAAACATGGGTAAACCTTCGCTAAATTTATAGCAATCCTGTTTCTGAATTAACAGACAATAAATGAACCATAAACTTTTATTCAGAAAGTTGATGAATAAAAGCTAACGAGCCACGGACTTCCACACCTGTGCCCAAAGCTAAACAATTATCCTGACATGAGTCACCTGGATGTTGTTGACACATTCCAGTGACAAGCAGCATGAACTCATATAATTGTTTGTTTGTATTTCTTCTCCATTAATGTATGAACTCAAGATAACATCACAATCACATTATTTACGAAGACGTGCATAGACAAAAACACTTAAAATTTAACTGAATTAAGCTGCCGGGAATCTTGTTTTAAATTCTCAGAAGTCGTCTTTCGAAATTGCAGTTGGTTGCATACTCGTAATTCCGGTTAAAAAATCCACATTTTTTAAAAAGAGTATTGAGAACCATCCTCTCCCATTTGCTAGCGATGTGTTTCTACGGTTATGATAACGTTGACAATTGCAAACGATTCGTCAGTAGAAACCTGCATCAATAAATCAATAAGCCACTTTCTGTCTTCTCATTCTCGGATTTTCACTGAATTCGTGTATGTTTTAGATTAAAATCACGCGATTAGGCCAACGCAACACCGCAGATAACGTCCTGGAATCAACAAAAGCTTCAACTTTTGTCAAATGTTCGCTCAGCAGACCACTTAAAATTTCCTCCATCGGGCGTTGTTAAGGGACTGTTGAATGGTCTACCAGAGCCAGGTTTCAGGTTCATCCAAAAATCTTTGTTTGCTCTGCGCATGACAAATAACAATTTTATTTTTATTAAAACAATAAGAACGTTTGTATAAAAAGAAGTGAAGAAATTTTACAAAAGCATATTTTCATTTTGCCATGAAAACAACATTAGAAGTAACAGCAAGATTGAAGTAATTTTCTCTGGTTTCCGATGAAGCCTAGGAACATTTATCAAAAACAGCCATACAATAATGCTGCTCATGTGCAGTACACTCTGGTAAAGGCTTAGTTTATGGTTTGATACTGCTGATGTTTTCAGTATGGAGTAGTCAAGGTACCACTCCGGTGCAAGATTTTATGTCACTAACAGCAGCACCACATCAGCACAACAAAATTCTTGAAAAGACGGTGTGAGAATATCACAGAATTGCAAATTCTCCTGACCAGTAATGACTACTGTAAACGATAATGTAATAACTAGGGCAACCAAAAGTCAATAAAGTCAACATTTTTCTGCCGTTTCTAAAATTTATGAAACGTCCACAAACCAAATTTCACGCTCGTGCCATGAGGGAATCCCAAGTTATTAGGTCAAAAAATGTCAAAACTTATCATTAGGTCAAAATTTTCTTGCAGCACAGTTTTTTTTCTATTTATCGATATTTTATTAAAACTGAAACAACAGATAGTGACATGCTTTTGCAAGTTTAATTGCAATTCTGTAATACTAAAATGGGCTTGTTGCGATTTTTGACGTAATAAGGTTGTTTTGCCCACTACTGGACGATTGAATATTGTGTGGGATAGGCGTGGCAGGCGAGAAATGTGGTCATACAGTACTTTCTTTGGTAAATGCTCAATCCATTATGCATATAGGGTTTCAGCTTTATGATGTTCTCAGATTTGACTCCACTGTAGTTATTGATGTACTTATCAATATATCATCCCCAAAGTTACACAAGCAAATATTTTAAAATTTCGAAGCAGAGTGCATAAATATGCTTCTAGGTTAACTTCAACACTTCAGGCTGAATTATTTTGCAGTTGCAAACGCAGAAAATTTATAGGTCAAAATAAAGTCAAAATTTTAAGTTTTCAGGTCAAAAAATTGGTTGCCCTGGTAATAACGATAATCCTGGCTATTGTAATGACGATAATGTAATAACGAAATTCACTGATTTTTTCTGACCAATATGCACGTTACTGTAGAAGTAGCAATTCAAAAATATGACAGAACATATGACATGCACTTTCCTTAAGATCTTGATGATACTGATGAACATTTTTACGAATGCATTGCATTTTAGACGAAAATCGAGGTAAACCAATTCACTAACCTGAACACTGCCAGACTGATCTCAACACGAATGAGATCAGTTTCGAGCAACGAAAACATCGAAGTGGTCGATTACTTAAAGTCACACACATGGGCATCCGCAGAACTATTTCCGGGAGTGGGCAACATCGACATTTTGCTGATCCTTTTCAGGTTTCAATGCAAATGGACGTTCAAGAAACGCTTTAAAAGTTTTTATTCCAAATTTCCAGGGGTGGAAATGCCTATTTTCACCCTATGCGGACGCTCATAATCACAGAAACTCTTGCACTCAAATTGAAACTGCAGCACCACTTGGTCGCCACCACTACTGTAATCGGTCTTGCGTCCCCGCCCAAACTAAACTTTTCACTGCACACGCGTGGAGGTAGAATGAGATGTAACTTAGAGCCATCTAGTTCAGTACGTGTATTTCATGAAAGTTTTTTTCAGAAAAATAGATTTATAAATTTTATGTATGCTTGATCTCTTCTTTCATGCGTAATTTACGTGGTCTGCAGAGTAATGCTGCAGTTTTTGGAAACAGAAAACTATGTAAGACTGGAGGTTTGCATCAAATAGCTGGAAGTTTGCATCGAATTTCGTTCTTACACATACTTTGCCATTATATGATTCCAGTTTGTCAGATTGAGGTATCCATAATATGGAGGACACATGTCGTTTACAGGAGGTGTACGGTTCCGCTCAGCGGTTAACTGCAAAAAATAGAGTTGGCTGAGCACGACACGTGGCTACTGCCTTGAAAATCTAATCACTCAAGTGTTATGATTGGTCGCCTTTTATCAGCAAAGATCTATATATTTTTCCTGCTTCATGGAAGCAAACCTATACTGCGAGGGTCACAAAGTGAATAAAATCAGAGTTTGTTACCCAGGACAATTTAACGTTAAAATCATTGGAGAGTAATCACTACTGTTGGGCTTAATTATGACAATGTAAAAAAGACGTGATATGAATTTTGAACATACGAGGAACTTTTATCTGGAAAACAGACGTTATGCTACTGAAAGCCTTAAAAACTTCCGCTATGATGATCACGCCATTAACAAGAACTAGGGACTGCGCATATGCTATTTCTACCAGCTCCGGGAATGCAAATATGAGTAGAGTTAAACTGAAACGTGGGCGGAACGTTTACACCTTGTGTACAAAGTGTAAGAACAAAGACCATTTTCAGGAAGAACTGCTGCACTTTTGCGTCTATTCTACTTTCAATCAAGTTTTCCAGCACATCTAACCATCTGGTGGTGGTTTCAAATTATGTTTTTGTTGTAGATATGAATAGACGATGATAATTAGTGTCGTCTCGTAAGCAAATGAAATTAATGTAGTCCACAAACGCGTATGTATATTATTGTTGCAACCTCTCCGTTGGCGTTGCGTTGAATGTGTGATTCACCACGAACGGATGTGCGCGAGGAACAACACCCATATATATGTGGCGCGAACAAGCAATAATAGAATGATCATGGCATGTGATCTCTATTGTTGCTTGCTGCCACAGTGTGAAGCTTTGCGCACTTTCCACTCGGGCTTTCCAATCGCAACACTGTCAACAGTTTGGATCGATTTCACAGTGTTCTCATAATTAGATACACACTTCTCGAGTATTTTGCGCGATTGACATACGTTTTTTGACACGCTTAGAGACAGTGGAAGTAGTGCTATAAAAACACAGGAAGTAACGTTTTCAAGACGAGAAAATGCAAGTATGGCCATATTTTTGGAGGCCTTTTTTCAGCAATAATGTGTATTTCACCACTTTTCAAATACAGAAGCTTTGTTTCTTGGCTGGTTCGCAGAAAGTTGTGTGTTGGTGATTGACGGTCAACAACACAGGACCGTGCTGCACATTTCAGCTGGCTCCAGGTTAGTCAATAGTAAGTGCGGAAACGGTTTTGTGCCGTGCCATGGCATTCAAGCACAAAAGTCCGCAGAACACAAAACTAATGGTTATCACACACAAGAGATTGAAGCGATCAATACAAAAAACAGATGGTGTTCTATGTCCTTACAACGCAGTCCGTGCACAACCATGGGGCGCCGTTCGTAAAATATTATATCTGACAGATTTAGCACAAAAACTGCTATCTCTGCGCATATTTAGCTATCTCTGCGCAGAGATAGAGATAGCTAAATGCGCACACAGACAGCTAAATATGTGCAGAGATTGCTAAATGCACTCAGAGATAGCTAAATGCACTCAGAGATAGCTAAATGCGCACAGATATAGCTATCTCTGCGCAGAGATAGCTAAATATGTGCAGAGATAGCTAAATGCACTCAGAGATAGCTAAATGCACTCAGAGATAGCTAAATGCGCACAGATATAGCTATCTCTGCGCAGAGATAGCTAAATATGTGCAGAGATAGCTAAATATGCACAGAGATAGCTATCTCTGCGCAGAGATAGCTAAATGCGTGCAGAGATAGCTAAATGTGTGCAGAGATAGCTATCTCTGCGCAGATATAGCTAAATATGCGCAGAGATAACAGTTTTTGTGCTGAATCTGTCAGATATAATATTTTTGCAAACGGCGCCACATACACAACTCTCAGCTGTGCTGACGCGGAGGTGCAGTAACTTGGGTATGAATCAGGGTGTTATCAACGCATAACATCGGAAGTGGACTCCCGCGCTGCTAAGCTTTGCATAGTCACTTTCCAAGAACATACAAGGCAGCGCCAGCTTCACTCCAACACATAACAAGCACTTTCTCATAGTGCCACTGCTTTCACACCTAATGACCATCAGAAGACTTTAAGGTAAAAAGGTCTAAACATTGTTGAAAGTGAATGGGATCTGTGCTTACATGATTTCGCTTTTTGGGGTTAATATTTTTGCGCGGATTGGCAAAATTTATCTCTCTGTGGAAGGTTCAAGTCACATCTTGCTTGAACTACAGGTGTTTCAACAACGGTGGGAATATCAGTCATTACTAGTTACACTGCGAGAATAACAAAAGCAGCGGCAAGAGATCGAACCTATCGGTTCATCCAACAAAGCGGTGGTGCGAATGAAAAAAAATATTTGTGAATGTTTGGTTTGTAATGTTTCCAACAAGTGCAGTGCATTCAATATTTTCACAGCTTCTGATCCACAAGCAGTGCTTTCCCAAAATGTCATTTTTATTCGAACTTGCACAAACATTGCCTTGCGATCAAACTTGGACAATGGAGTAATGTCCATAACCAAAAATTCATATTTCTTTCAGACAATCTGGCACGCCAAATCCTAAACCAGGCCGTTTTCCCGAGTAGCTCAAGATTTGCTTCCTCAGAAAGGGCTGCCTCGCGTTAGCAAGAGTGGGCGGAAACCATTATTCCAACTTTAAGACAGGGATACCTAGAAACTCCTTTTCTGCTTTGAGATAAGACCAAAAAGCTCGCAAATAAACCAATCCGCACTCAATCGTCTGATGCGACACGAAAAATGCAACCGGTAGACCAGTTGCAAACAATTTTTCACCACACTTAACAACCACTGCACCAGGTCCAAATTGTTTGTCACCCAGATCAACGAACAAGAATTTTATAGAAAAGGATCGTCCGGTTTGTGCATCACTTCCTTCCTCAGACCATTAAATATCATTTTGTTCAACATCAAGCGCTCTTCTGACAATTTCAGACGTTTTATAGTGTTTTCTGGTGTAATTTTGTTATCCATGAGCAAAGTAGAAAGCAGTTCGAAATAAAATTCAGTACGTAAATCACAACCATTAATAATTTCTTAACTACCTCTTGAGCAAATGCTCGTATGTGATGAGGTTCTGTCCCGCAGCATCCACCGATGTAGTTCACTCCAATCTCGTAAGCTGACCGAGCAAACTTGTGAGCTTCGAATCGGGTCATGAGACGAGAATCCAGCGCTGTAATGTTTACGTAACTTGCTAATGCACCTGCTTTCATTTCGCATTGCCTACAACAGGGCGAAAAGCAGGCCCGCAACCAGCTTGCTACACCAGATGGGGCGAAGAGTTTTCTGATAGGGGCTCAAATTTTTTAAACTATGTCCAATAGTTTTAAACTATGCCCAACAAATTTTTCTAGGGGGGGGACGAAAAATTTTTGCAGGTTGAGAGTTACGGGCCTGGTGAAAAGCAATCTAAAAATCGGTTGTTTGTCGTTCGAAGTATCACAGATTGCGAACAAGTTAAGAAGTAGCTGTAAACATTGCACGCGTTTTTCTTGTGATATTTTTTTCTAACGAAACTTGACACTGAAATGGAACGTAAGATTGCAACGAAATACTGCGATGAACTTATGCCCGCTTGTTGTGCTGTCCTGATCTTAACCTGACTTTCAAGAAACGAACGTAGATACCACATGACTTTTTCGCACAACCACAATGCATTCGCAGGTGTTCATCAGCATTGTTGACAGTTTCTTTTTTGTTTTTAGCAAAAACTTTGAAGTAGTTTCCACGAAATGTTTTTTCCAGTGCAATGTAAACTTGCTGATGCCAATCAAATACAAAACGAAAACAACTTTTACAAGCAGAACAGCAAACTTCAGTTGGCACCAATACTTAATCGCGGAGACTGAAAATAAAGTTTGTAATTGCTGTTATCGGTTTATACGTGTTATTAAAAACTGTCTGTGATGCGTTTGCCAGAAAAAAATCTTTCAAAATTGAAAGACTCCAGAGTAGCAAAACCAAGCGAGAATATGACCAGCATCACAAACAGCGATTATATCCTTGATTGAGCACACACACGACTGCATCTCTCTTCAAGCAAACAATTACTTGTTTTTAAATACTGCGTAACAAACCCAAAGGTGACTCCGGCAGGGCGTGAACTCCTCTCAGATAGTTTTCCACCTCAGGACAAAGCCATCCAATCGGTTGGCACATCAGATAAGGTTTGAGGTTCTCTTTGTCCAGCGCTGCTTTTATGCGTTGCATGGTTTTTAGAGTTGTATTGATATCAAAGTAGCAGTTGACGCCTGCCACACAAAAATGTCGTGATCTATTTTTCTTGAGGTAAAGAGCTCACCAGCACCGTATAACTATTGTGATTAATGTTCGGACAGTCTATCTACAAACAGTTTTGATGCACGCAAATCCCTTGATCGGCCAATGTGCTAAATTACATTGCTTTCTGTTATCGGACTTCATTTGAGATAATCGGTTGTTGCTGATGACGCTGTTATTGCTTTTTCGTGTCTTTTGTTTACGCGTTGCGTCATTTATTTGGTTCCTTGTGGGGTTTGATTCAATGACCTAGGGTTAAAACAAAGGTGTTGCTACAAAAACAATCGATTACAATCTTGTAATTAAATTTTTGTTGGAACATACAAACAAATATTACAAACATGATTAAAATATTATGTTCACCAATTATATCAGCTCCAGTTTTTGCCATCCGTATTGCACATTCTTCCAATGACACTCCCGCAAAATCACCCAGCGGCCCTATCCGCATAGTGCACGCGATTGGTAAATTTATTTGCTTAATGACATCGACGCATATCTCCAATTCTTCAATGTGTCCAAAAAACTGTTAACGTTAAAAACTATTAGATTTCATTCTCGGCCGTTGGACTTTTAATCTCAAAAATATACTTATGTCAGGATCAAAGCTAACATGTACAAGAAAAGTTTACTACTCCTGTGCTCCAAAAAACGTACCTATTATCTTTCTACACTTTCAAAAAGTGTTCGTAATGTTTTAAAGCGTTCGGTTTGAAGTCTTCGAAACAGCTTTATCTTTTCACGTCACGCCTTCCGTAGCTGTACAGGAACTATTCACACCGCTGTTGAGACAGTCTATGGATACCGCAATAACCACCTAACTTACTTCAGCTAAAACAAAATCCACTTTATATTTTTTAAAAATAGCCAGTTGAGCTTCGAACTCAGCTCTTGTAGCTGGCATGTCCCCTTGACGAAAAGACCTGACAGGCGACAATGATCCGCAAACAATTGCATTGCCCTCGCTCGCCACCTCGTGAGCAATTCTACAGGCAGCTTCGTTGATTTTCTCCGCCTGAAAAAACGAGGTTAGCTTGATGAATCACGATGTTAAATGCAAAATCGTTGCAGTAAATGCTGATACGCGATAACAAAGTTTGCCGTGTTGCATCATTGCTTTTTCAACAGGCCGTGTCTCTTTTCAGTGTTCGCTGCAAACCAATAAATCCGATGTCCAGCATTTGAAAGGATCGAAAACTCGATATATTTCAATAGCATTGTTTAACGTTGTACAAACTGACTGATTGAAAGGAAAAACTGTTCGACATGATGACTTAACGAGAAATAAACACTGATTATAGCACTCTCAGCAATGCAATGAACTAAATTCCTTGGTACTAGTTAGATGCTTTGTTAGTTTTGTTGCTTTCTTTCATTGCTTGCGGTATATCAGAATTACAAGGTGGTGCAAAATGTATGCATTTTGATTTCACTATATTTTCATATCAAATTAACCCAGGCTGCTGTTTTCCAGGTAAATCCTAGTTTGAGCCAGAGTTGTGGAGTCGGAGTGACAAGGGTTTGGAGGTTTTTGGGTGGAGTCGGATTTTTTATCCGACTCCGACAGCCCAATTGAATTATTTTTTACATCGCACTTCTGAATCCTAACTTGTGCCTGTTGAAATGGTACAATTTCTTTTGAAACTTTTATTGAAACAGAGATTTCTTGCTGTGCACCAGTGCTGCCACCACGACTTCCACTGATTGCTAGTTACTACAATATTGTTGACTATCAAACTTGATTCGGATTATGTGAATGGGTCGGAGTCGGAAAATTGGGAAGTTAGGAGTCGGAGTCGACCATTTTACCTCCGACTCTGCAATTCCATGGTTAGAGCTCCGAATTTTTATTTTCCAGCTTCAATGGATCAAGCAGAAAGATATTCTATGCAGGAAAGGATTAAGCTTGTAGAGGCTTATTTCGTGACGAAATGAGTTGTCCAAACCTTTGGCCTTAGTGGTCACGTCACGTGAATAAACAGAGATTGCGCTTTTGGTGGACGTGGATACAGTAATTGTTAAAATTCAGCTTCGAGATAAAATTCCAAATATTCTGGTCGCCTGCCAACAAAACTTCTTTGAACTCGGACAAGACGAAATTTGTGTCAATTACAAAAAAAGTTATCAGATTATTGTGAAATACATGTTTATGCCACTGACGTCGAAAGAGTTTCAACTTCTAAATACGCGGTTTTTACTACTATCCACGAATGGTCGATTTGGAAAGAGCACTACAAAAGCTACGTTACTAGCTGATCTAAATATGTAGGTGCAATGTGCAATTAAGAAGCTCTATGTGAAAAGCATTACACACTTGTGCTATACCAGCGGTTCCCAAACTGGGGTAAATTTGCCTATCTGAAGGGGTAGATTTAAGGATAGCAATAGAAAGGAAAAATGTATCTATATACTATTCATTTCCAAATGCTTATACATATATCCAGGGGCGCAACTATAGGGACTGTTTAGTCGGCATGCCAAGTCCCTTTTAAGATCTGTGACGGTCTCGCATTTGACAAACGTATGGTGCACATAAAATTTCATAAAGGTAGCCGGTTGCATCGCAGAGCGTCTCGCCTAATTCCAGGAAAACACGAACGCATACACCAGGAGTGACTCCATGTCAACAGCGTCACTCGGGCTCATCACACGATTATACTGACTGACACTGAATGCAACCGTCCGAAGCTTGCATCACTGAATTTTTCATTTGCTCTCATTCTGGCTGGCACTATCTTTGCTCTATGACGTTGGTTACGTAACAGTGACTGACAAGTTCTCAGTCCCTTGTTGCGTATCCTTCGTCACAGAGCAATGATAACGCCGTCCTCAGCCTACTGGGCTCATTCATATTAACCCGAGTTACTGGACAATTTATCGTTCGTTTGAAATTATTCTCGAATGGGAGCTGTTTATTGGGTTCGAATTCAAATCCAATGTTCTACGCAAAACCATTGCTTCAAAAAACATTCACTCTGATAGAAATTATTGTTTAAAAAACACTTAATTGCAGAAGGCAACTCGGGCTCGTACGGATGAGCCCGAGTAAATCGCGAGCGAACGAAGTCGAAAGCACGCCTTCTACGAATGATATTTTTTGATTCGGTTCATCTGCAACATAAACGTGAAAGGCCAAACATGGATCGAAAATATATAAATAGTGACAAGGCCCAATGAAAAAATCCCGAGTTAACAACTTTAATAAGTGAAATGGTTGATGACACAAATATACACAGCAAACAAGTTTACGTTCTACCTACAATATAAATCGTAATTGAAGACATGGGCTAAGCCCGAGGAGCCACTGGCATACGTGTGTGGGATACGGTTATGGCTTCATAGAATTTGACAACCTTTCTGCGATGTGGCCGTGCACCTGTATGACGATCATACGTTCTACTCCCTCCTTGTTCGTCTGTGATGCGACGATGTATATTTACGACGATTTAAACACCTGCGGCACGCTCTTGTTGAATGTGAGACTAAGTTTTTAAATGCGGCTTGGCAGCTACAGGTCACCATACGATGACGACCTCGATTTCTCTGAAGCTTGCAAATAAAACGTGCTAGGAGAACTACCTGTAGGAACGATTTCATGGAGATTTTCTTCATCTGAGGCCGAGTTGGACTTTTGGAAATATGATGTTATTTATCTTATTTTCCCAGGTGGAGGAGGCATTATGTCAAAACTAATTATTTTTCACTGCACCGTGAAAGGCTGTAAACTCACAAATTTATGAACTTCCAATAACCTTACTTTACACCAAACATTCGTAAGTCTGGTACCAGGTTACAACCAGGGCTGTGGAGCCGGAACTCAAATTTCGGGCTCAGGCTCCAGGCATCTAAATTTTTGGCTCCGGCTCCAGAACAATTTGGTCCAATAAAAACTAAAAGTTATTGTTTTATTTGCACAGCTCGCTTGCACAACGAATTATGTCTATTGAACGGGAACTCAAATTTCAGGCTCTGGCTCCACCATCTGAAATTTTTTGGCTCCGGCTCCAGGCATTCAAAATTGCTTGGACTCGCGGTTCCACAGCCCTGGTTACAACAGATGGTGTTAAAAACAAAAGTTGGCTTAAACACTATTTGTCAGCATCGATTGTTTCATCATCCAGCCTAGCACCACTATTTTGTGGTACCATCGAGGAATGGGCAAAACAGAATATGCTATTCCAGAATTCTGTTGTCACTGAAGTGACTTCACGCGCGTTAGCAAACATTGTCATCATGCAGGCCTAGTTCCACAAAGCTTGGTCAAGCCTGTACGAACCCCCTACCTCATTGGAAACTAGCCGAAAATGCGGAAAAGACGTTTCTTGAAAAAGTTTAATTTTTACTTTACTTCCGTCCAAAACTTTTAAGTGGTATAGTGTAGGGTTACCATATCTGAGGAGGCAAAATTCCTGACAGTCTCAATGGCTACTTCCTGTGACAACAGACAAGCGCTATACGAAATTTTACAGTATGTTCTTACAACTACCAATCCACCGCAAAACAGCATCGCCGTCACAGAAGAAAAATATCACAGAATTGTTACACAACAGGTTGCAAGCGGTTTTTCTCTCCCAATCCTGACTATTCATATTTTTCAGAGAATCTAATGAAAACATCCTCTGAACCATTCAAAACTGCGGACATTAGAGCATTTTTTAAATTATTTCCGGACACAAATTTCAACACCAAAATTCCGGACGTGTCCGGAAAATTCCGGACGTATGACGAACCTAGTATAGTATCGCTGACAGCTTAATTCATCGGTAGCGCTTAGCCGCTTACTAACCGACTTTCACCAGATTATAAACATTGCACCAACTTGCTACGTCTCAGTGCATCTGCAATACGTACATCCTGCTTAGCGTTTAAGTCTCGGGCAGGCCCGTAACCAGGGGGTGCGCAGGGGGGCGAAGCCCCCCTAGAAAAATTTTCGCCACCCCTGGAGAAATGTGTTGGACATAGTTCAAAAAATTTGGGCCCCTCTCAGAAAACTCTTCGCCCCTCCTGGTGTCCCAAGCTGGTTACGGGCCTGGTCTCGGGTGATCATAATGCAGTGTTTTTCAACCTTTTTGCTGCAGCGGAACCTCCCGCAATTGTTTGCGTTGCTCATGGAACCCTATGCAATGATCCAAGTGTCTAAATTGCTACAAGCGCATAGAACTGTGGTTGGGGATTTCGTCCCAGGCAATTTCGGTCTGTTTTCGGTGGAAGTCCTGGCAGCCACACTCGGAACCCCGGTTGAAAAACACTGTCATAATGACATAACGCGGGATATATCATCACAATAAGAGACCAAATTTGTAAAGATTGTATTTTTACTCCGATTGTCATGCAACGTGCGGAAATTCTCCCGGAACACCGGACTCCCGTCGCGGTCTCACGGAACACCTGTGTTCCGTGGAATACCAGACTCCTACCGCGGAACAATGATATTGTTACATAACAGTTGCGATAAATTTTCAATAAAAGCAGCTAGGCTTGGTGACAGCATCGAAAAGATAATACAGTTATGCGAAAAAAATTAGGTGAAATGGCAGAGAGAGACTTGCGCAGAGTAAGCAAAACGTTGTTCCAAACTGCTTCGACCTTCACTTCATCCTCATACAGTTAGTACGCTTGGACTAAAGCTGTATTCACTTCGTGGTTACTTGCTGACATTGCGTCTCTTTCTTATTGCACAACTGTATTCTTTTCATTCCCGTCACCCAGACTACCCACTTCTAATGAATATTTATCCCTACTGTTACGTAACAGCCCCATTCATTCAATAAGATCGTCGTTCGTCATCGTCACTTCAACTTGAATTAAACTGGCCTAGCCTTGTCGAGTCTACCCATTCAAAACTGGTGTCTCGTAGTTTATTGCCAACCCCTTTGATTATTTCTAGTTGCACCACTGCATATATCAGTGAATATTTTTTTCAAAAATCATTGCATGCTTATTGTTTGACATATATATCATGAGTCATGATAAGAATATTTAGGAAGAGTCGAGCAAAGGAGTATCAAACATGTTCCGCTTTGGTACGGACTTGCACTCGCCTCGTCTTTTTTAACTTTTAGGGGTTCATGTTCATCTGTCGAAATGCTGAAGGGGTACATGGTCAGAGATAGGTTGAGAACCCCTGTGGTATACCGTAGTAAATGATTAAACTATCAGCCTGCATCAACTGGTGAAACTGTCCGGAGGTGCCACACAAAAACTTTACGCTGCAGTTACGTGGAATCATTGACGGTGATCCCACATAAACACCGGCAAGTTTCTGACGTGGGGCTGTTGGAAGCTTTAAATGAAAATGTTTGGCAACTGTGCATTCTTTTTGTATATGTTCTCTTAGGTAATTTCGTACTTCGAAAACATTGTTCATTTTCCTAAAAACAGTTTTTAACTCACAGTAAATTGAAATTCTTCTCCATCAGGTGTTGACGCTTTAAGGACGTTATCACTTGCGTAGAAGCAAGGCGTCTGCAAAACGTCGGCTCCAGCTCGGAGATATTCTCGAAGCAATTGTTTCACCGCTTCTGGATATGTTACAACTGCCTCGGGTGTCCATGGTCCAGCTCTGCAGTAGCCTCTTTTCTCCAAAGTCATGCACATACTTCCGTCACCAATCACTGGGCCAGCAGCCAGTCGATCAAGAATTCCTGGTTTAGAACCTTTGGACATTGCTTTGAACTATTTTGGCGATCTGCCGCAACAAAAATATACTGTGGTTTAAAAATTACTTCAAAAAGATACAGATTATTGTGTTCGATAAACCTAGCATGACAGCAAAACGTTGAGGTCTATAAAAGACTTGCGCACTTTCAATAACGTCATTCTCAAAATTTTTTCCAAATTAATGTAGTACAATGTTATATCTATGTTATAAAGTCAATTTCAATATTTGGTGACGATACTTAACCAGTTTTCAAGATCATGCAAAACCTTTAACAGCATGTTTCTCAAGTAAGTAGTATGCACTTTCACTACTGATTTCTTTTAAAAGTTGTCCGTAATCTCTTCGCATATTTCAACAATTGTTGTTTTTATTTTCTGTTTGTCTCAGACGCAAAGTCCCTATCACATCAGTTGCAAGGCCACAAGGCTACAGAAATGCTCATACACAGTACACCACAGGATACGGGCTAGTTGGTGCACGTAACCGATACTGAAGGAGAACGAACACGGAAACAAGTCACCAGCAACTACTGCATTCTGTCATCGACACACAGAAAGAAACTACGTAATGGGGGGAAATGGAGGTATGTAAAAAGTATCAGACAATTGAGGTGAGCTGATAAAAAAGTTGGTTGAAGATGCACATCGTTCAAAAGCTTACATATTGCTTCTAGCCAAGGCATCACATGTCCTGACGAAAAAGGGAGGTTGTGTGGGCGAACACTTACGTTTTCTGGGAATGGGGATGTGGGTAACTGATGTGATGTTCAAGGGAAATGCCTTTTATGATTAGTATAACATGCTCAATGGTCTTATATAACGTTATCCACGCCTGTTGAATGGTTCACATATTACAAAATACTTGGCCAGAGTGCAGCATTCGCAATATGCTTTTTGCATGGTCGTGCTAACCAAACTAGTGAATAGGCTGCGATGAACGATACTTCTCACTACGTCCGCTGTGCCCACCATCCATTTCACTGTACATAGGGTTCCCACACATTTTAAAAAATCATTTTCAATACTTTTTTCATACCTTTTCAATACTAAATTAAAAAAGTTCAATACCATTACTTGTCTTCATTTTTCGAAATTCTTAATCATGAAACTCAATTTTACACAACTTTTAACACTGCATAAATAATTGCCTTCAGTACAATTCTGCTCAAATACTTCTGATTTCTTTTACATTTAGAATTTCCATACTTTTTCAATACCTAATGTACAGTTTGGCCAAATGCAATACTTTTTCGAGGTCTTATAAACCAATTTTGAAATTCAATAGTTTTTCAATACTTTCAAGACCGCGTGTGAAGCCTACAGTACATTTTATCTTTGAAGGACTCTTGCCATGGTATCAGGGCAATTGTCAACTGGACAACAGCTTCTGCAAAGCGCAGTTATACATTGTTTCTCTAGTAGGCACACCCTTCCCTGTAGCGTGTATGCTTAAACCAAAGCTGCACGACTGTTTTATGTTATATCTTACCAGGTTCGTGACCTAGGTTTCTGAAGGCTGCTGCGATATAGTGCTCAACTAACCGTTCACGTCCCACAAGGGTGTTTTTTATGACGTTTCCGCCGTAACTTTCTAACCACTGAAGATACATAAACATTCAAGACACTGCGGGAAAGATGAGACAGAAACGCATTTTTGAGATATGTTTCGCGTACTTGTGACGACACTGTGACGTATTTTAGAGGAAAACCCGTTTATCGCATATCCAAAAAAATTAGTAGTTTTATTCAAATATCTGTGAAGCGAAAACGAAACACGTTGGAAAACACATTTCTATATAAAAATGCTAGTCCTGACATAACTTTGAAAAGATAATTGAAAAAATGTACATTTTTTAGGGGGTAAACTCCAAGTCTACGGGGTGTTTTTTACCTTTTTCGTCTTTGAAAGGTCTATTATACCTATTCAAAACACATGAAACATCTGAGAATTGCAGAAGAGGTTGCCCTTGGTGTCTCACAATATCATGAAAATATTATGAGGAAAAAAAGGTATGGTATCTTTTATTTCAAAAACAGACAAAATATTTGCAAATTTTTTCAAAAATTTACCACTTTTTTATTGATTTTTTGCGTGCTTTTCAATGGTGCGTTCCAAAAACCACCACTGCCAACGCGTAAAGCGTGAAAACCAAAAAAAGATTTTGTTTAGAATGAGCAAAATTTTTTTTTTTCACCCAAACATTTTTTACCCCAAATCAGTCATGAGTTCTTTCTGGTTGGCATTTTTGGTTAGTTGGGATCATTAGACGTAATCCAAGCCAACAAAACGTTTCGAAAAAGCTAACAGATAAGTATGGACGGAATTTTTATGGATTTCCTGGAAATCGCCAGAAATTCGCTTCCGGAAAATCCATAATTTACATTCTTCTCGAAATTTTTAACTGGTAAGGTGTCTTTTTTCTGGAATTTTCAGACGTTTCGTGTGATTTTTAAACTCATCAGAACGATTGCTGTCTTCCGAATCCGAAGATGTCTTCACTGACTTTTTAGTCATTGCAATCCGTTCGCGAGTTACGACCAATAATAACTTTGAAGGCCAAGATCCTGGCTTCCGCGGGTCTTAAAGGGTTTCAATTCGTAAATTGTGCGAATTGCGTTTCAAGGAAATTTGTTCTATGCTGAACTTTCCAACTGTTATATTTCCTTTAGCTCTTGTCCTGTCACAGCTTTGAGCATGCCGACGACACATTTGCAACTGAGTCATCCACGCTGTATAGAATCGCGCAGCGCCATGACAAATGCAATTTCTGTCGCACGCACACATCCGCAAAACCAACTTATACTTAACCGAGCACTAAGGCAAGCTGTACAACAATAGCTTTAACCTAATTGACATGCTTCGGGGAGCTGCCATCAGGTTCATTTTGAGCAGTTTTCAGCTTGTTAATGTTTAACAGTCGAAATTTATCAGCTTTGCAGACTTTGTTCAGGCTGCACGGTGTTTAATCTTACCACTTGTCGCATCCATTCGGAAACGGCCTACTTCTCTTGTTCGCTTTTCAAAACTCTTCGTTTGAAAATAAAGTAGTATGTATAAACGCAAAGCTAGAATATTTTCAAAATTTGTTTTAATGCTTTGGCACCACGGCTCCTTTCTTAAATTATTTGTTTGTATCTTGGTGTTTTGGGCAGGCCTGCTACAACGAAAATTAAATTACTAAAAAGTCAAAAGCTAACTGTTTAAATTTAAGGTTTAAGGTGTGTAAGGCATGCAGGCATAAGAATGGTAAGAAGTTTTAAAAGTCGCGCTGTGAATGAAATAGGCACGGTTGTGTTTGTATGACGCACAGAATCTGTGCGACTGTACGCTGTTGGTGGCCTTGCAGTGTCTACAAAATCTGCACCATAAAATGCATGTGATATGCATACTCTTTATAGGTGTGCTATAGGCAGGGCTGCCATACCACCTTATTTCAAGATTTGTCCTTATTTTGCAGCACTATGTCTTGGAAAATATAGCTGTCCTTAATTCTAAGAAATGTCCTTATTTGAGACTTGCGTCCTTATTTTTTCTTACTATGTCTTATAAAATATAACTGTCCTTATTTCAAAGAAATGTCCTTGTTTGAGACTTGCGTCCTTATTTTTTCTTATTTTCTGTAGTATAACAATTTTAAATAGGCAAAATTTGATAGACATAGAGACCATTTCTATCTCATCGTAAACATTTTGTGATCAAAGCTTTTTTGATGTCATGATAGTAGTATAAAATATAGGATGTCATGATAGTAGTATTTTTGATGTCATGATAGTAGTATAAAAATATACAAAAATAAGGAAAATATATGTGCGTAACACCTCAAGGGGGGCCCCCAAAAAGGGGGGCCCGAGGCAAGTGCCTCACTCGCCTCCCCTTAAACACACCACTGTTCATACCCCAACAACACTTACTTGCATAACTTACATAGGAACATACATTTTAGATGACCTATAGCACACCTATAAAGAGTATGCATATCGCATGCATTTTATGGTGCAGATTTTGTAGACACTGCAAGGCCACCAACAGCGTACAGTCGCACAGATTCTGCGTGTCATACAAACACAACAGTGCATATTTCATTCACAGCGTGACTTTTCAAACTTCTTACCATTCTTATGCCTGCATGCCTTACACACCTTAAACCTGGTATGGTTGTTATACATTTATGTGCACTGCGCACTTTGGGTTTCTGCTCAGCGCTGCACTCCAGTTCACACCGATAAGTGAGCCTGCATAATTCCGCAACGATGTGCATCGCGGCAAAGGTGCTCCTTCACAACTCTCACTGCTCAACGACACGCTTCAGCGCAAAGATGCTCTTCACCGCTCTTCTCAACGTCAACCGTGTCGCACCGCTGCGCACCACTGCTTCCACCAATCACAGTGCGCCCTGATGAGAGTGCAGTACGGCTAGCCCCAGAAGCTATTAATACGGTGCCGTACGGCTAGACACTGCCATATTAAAAAGGAACTAAAACCAGCTAGTGTTATACTTATAAAGCCTTAGAGGTCTGCATCTGCAGCACAAGCATTTTGTCTAACGCGCTTGAAATTTCCATTTAATAAGGTTAAAAACAAAATACAAAACTGGATTTGATCCAAGTATATAAACTAAGCTCGGCATCACTAAATCCAAAATGAGAACATTTGACAATGACAGTAAAAATGGTCTTAACATATTGCAAACAAAGTTAAGGCGGCCTACGATCCTGATGACCTGCACAAATAAAACAAAGTGTTGAGTAGCCTGCACTGAGTTAAAGGTTAGAGAGGGTGGACCACCTCACCACGGCAAAACTAGCCCGACTTTTCCAAGGGATGCGAGGTTCATAACAAAAAATCTCAGGGCTGAATCGCCAAATAAAAAAAGATTTTGAAGGTTTTATCATAACATTGCATTGGCAAACACCCTCAACACCACTGTCATGCTCAGAAATTTTGAAGCAATGGAATTTGAAGTGGTGTAAATCCCGTTAGAACACGTTCATTCACATGACGATGTGCGAAAAACAGAACATTTCAAACTCATAAAAAACAACTTTCCGCAAAACGCACAGCAAAGATATTGGTATCTACGTGTTTGTACACTGTAGCAGATTCATATGAAACAGCGATCGCGGGCTAGACTTTTGATGGAGGGGAGAACGAGACCAATAACTGATCTTACCTATTTGCTCCTCCAGCAAAAAACATTCATATTGTCACAGTGATAACCGTCATATTTAACCTAATATTTCAACATCTTCCGCAACACATATACCATTGACCTTGGTATCAATGTGTTTGTACACTTTAGAAGATTCATATAAAACAGAGATCGCGGGCTAGACTTTTGATGGAGGGGAGAACGAGACCAATAACTGAACCTGCCTATTTGCTTCTCCGGCGAAAAACAGTCATATTGTCGCAATGATAACCGTCATATTTAACCTAATATTTCAATATTTTCCGCAAAACATACAGCATTGGTCTTGGTATCTACGTGTTTGTACACTGTAGCAGATTCATATGACACAAACATCGCGTACTAGACTTTTGATGGAGGGACGCACGAGACCAACAACTGAACCTGCCTATTTGCTCCTCCAGCGAAAAACATTCATATTGTCGCAATAATAACCGTTATATTTAACCTAATATTTCAATATTTTCCACAAAATATACAACATTGATCTTGGTATCTATGTATTCGTACACTATAGCAGATTCATACGAAACAGAGATCGCGGGCTAGACTTTTGACTGAGGGGAGAACGAGACCATTAACTGAACCTACCTATTTGCTCCTCCAGCGAAAAACAGTCATATTGTCACAATGATAACAGTCATATTTAAGCTAATATTTCAATATTTTCCGCAAAACATACAGCATTGATCTTGGTATATGTGTGTTTGTACACTCCCGACGCCACCGGGAGCGTTGTTTTAGGCGGCAGAAAGTGTTATGCATAGGAAATTGTCATTTGCCACCCCAAGCCAGGAAATCTTTCCTTGGCTATTGCAAGTTACTCAGCAACTAGTCACAATATCCCTTTTATTTCATTTTTCATCAACTTGTTTTGCCACGCTGAAAGCGTTTTATACAGGAGTAAACGAATATTACCAGTGTTAGTAATTTGTGACGGTCACATTTGTTTTTTGCCCTGGGCGCTATCTAACCAGTGATTTCGGGTGTTAGTACAGACGAATTGCAGTTAATCGCATGACCAATTTGCCAAGATTTTTTGTGTGTACTTCAACCGGAATATGCCATTATCTGCATCAGAGAAATATTCGCAAGTTTACCGTCTAGCGACACAGGGGGCCCGAAACTCAGTCATGTCGCCACAGGGGGGTTTTTGTGGGAGTAGTCCTCAAAAGAAAGCTTCAACCCCCAAATTAAAATGTGAGACACTAGAAATCAGTGTAGTTTTCATTAGTTCGTCTTCTGTTTTGTGCTGCAATGTATAGACCGAGCAGCACCTGCTGCCACCTGCCGAAATTTGTTTACAAAAATACCAGTCCATCAGTGGCAAACTATCAATCACAAACTATTTAAAACAAAATGCTGTTGATTATCGAAGTAATTTCACCATAGAAAATAGTTTGAAGGTCGAAAAAAGGCATATTATTTCGAAAACAAGCACAGCTTTCCCTCCCCCCCAAAAAACGCTTGGGTAGCCATGCGTAGAGACAAACATACCAAAAAACTCGAAAGCAATAATTATGCTGGCGCTTTGCCCTGGAAGGTGTTTTTTGCATCATAAGGGCATTGAAAATGATCAGACAATATTTGGAAACGTGAACTTTGCGGTGAGTCAATGACCAAATTGTCATACAAACAATTTTTTGTACCAAACCCGACTATATCGGGGTAAAGCAGTTTCAGAAATACTGTACATTAGATTGAAAAAAATTTATTAGAGACAGCAGAATGTTGGTCGATAAAAAAGCATCTGCTTTCGTGCTGAGATGAACTTTTGTCTAAAAATTGTTGCTGGCAGCCAGGGGTGCATTGTTAAAAAAGAGGTGTGGGAACGCTGTTCCCACAACAAACATAAAGGAACAATGTCACAAGTACTTTCATCAATACAATACACTTGCTTCCGAAAGACATCAGGTTCGAACAAGGACGCAAAAATTTTTTTTTCCACGGGCGCCATCTAACCTCGTTACGCTCTTGGGTTCGGTGAGTCTTACACAGGTACCCGACTGGGGGGGGGCAATGCACCGGGGCGGCACTTTTCGGGGGGGCGGCACTTTTGGTCAAAAGAAGGAATAGCAAA
>Ga0210059_1000499_pt1 | contig 50331 bp, 31 predicted proteins | sample Ectturendosymbi2_FD_188042 | JGI IMG/M metagenome (GOLD analysis project Ga0210059, IMG submission 188042) | Ecteinascidia turbinata endosymbiont from Florida, USA - Sample 2 (SPAdes) (version 2) | ecosystem: Host-associated > Tunicates > Ascidians > Unclassified | place: Key West, Florida...
ATTATAAACAGCCAGGGGCAGGGCGACAATCCTGTATGTTCAACCAGAGATGAAATTTCGCAGCCCTCCCGGCCATTTTCACCACGAGCCGCCACTATTCCTGATGATGGCTTACGACTAAGCTGAAATGTCGAATAAAATAATGTGTTCAATAATTGTGGCTATGCTGTTCGCAGTATAATAATGAAGTTGTACCGTATTTTTCAGACCATCAGGCGCACTTAAAATCCTTTAATCTTCTCAAAAATCGAAATTGCGCTCCATAACGCGGTGCGCCTAATGTATGAATCTGGTTGTGCTTTCTCACCTAGCACCAACTGTTTAATTGCTTGTTACGATTTTTATGTAAACAAACCATCGTCTTACGTAATAAACCAACAACAATTGCCATTAGCAGGGTGTGTGATCCCGAGAGTAGCTAGCACATACTGTACCACAGATCATATTACTCCGCGGGGCTCGTGACTGCATTGGCGTTCACCGAATTAAACACGCGCACAACTTTTATTCCATTCGTGTCTAGCGGATTAGGCATGTGTGACAGATTAAACTCCCTCGTGTGTAATCACAGATTAAACTCCCAGTGGCGACTCCTTCACTCGGGAGTTACTGTGGAAGAGTTGAATACAGTTTGGCTTATGTAAGTTTTGCTCGATTTAATGTGCCTTATAATCCGGTGCGCCTTACTGTCCGAACAACAATAGAAAAGTAATAGATGCTTACATATGAAGTTCCTACTTGGTCAAGCAGCTTTACTGAGAGCATATACAGTAATTGACGTCCATGCATGACTTGTTCGGTTAATTTTTCACATCGTTGAACTGTCATGTTACTTACATGTAAAAATCCTACAATTCAATGTCTAATTATTGCCAAACTATTCAGATCTCCCATGTTATTTCAACTGCAACTTTTAACAGGCTCCCAAAGAGCTTGAAAATTGTTATCTACTGTAGTTCACTGCTTTTAGAAAGCTATGAATGAAAGCAATGGTACCCATGCTGATGTGAAACAGCTGAAACCATAAATGTATATGATTCAAGACATCAAAAATTATTTGAGGGTTATTCTTCCATTGATGATCGCTTCGATATAAACTGAAATGTATGAGAGTACTTTAATGTTTGTGGCTCTAAATTTACCAAACGTGGACAGGTTTGTTACATCACATGAGTGATAGAATTGCAGCCATATAGATCTTTTCTGATGCTTTTATCAACAAAATGGCACACGTTGAAGTATGCAAATATTCACAGATCTGCTATGAGAAATATTGTTCAACATTCAAAGAGGTTCAGTGTACAATGATGTTTGTTGAAGATCTCGTCAAGTGCATGAATTCAACAGATTCAGAAGATTCATTTCAAGATGACTTTGAGCAAAAAGTAAGTCCTATCATAAAATTGCTTCTCGTTTATTACATTTGTTCCGGACATAAACGGTGTTTTAACAATGTGCACAATGTTGGTTATGTTTCCTGAACAAATTCAAGAGTTCAGAGCAAAAAACTAAACACTTCTATTCAGGGAAGAGTTGACCTGTAAATGCAGGCAGCAGTTAAACAGTTTTACTTGTCAGTTTCCATTTGATATTTAAGCAAATATGCCAGATGTGCCTGAACGTTTTGGTACATGAAAAGTGGGAGTGCTGAATAGCCTTAATGAAAACTACGGCCAATGAAAACGATGTCAAAAATTTGCATTGCAAATTTGCAATGCACTGATGATAAAAGCAGGAGTTATCAAAACGTCTGCAATATGTCGTTGGAATCGTTTTCATTGGCCGTGATTTTCATTATAAGCTCAAACGTTTTTCCTTATTTGCTTGACGTCACAACAGGAAGTTATGGACAACGTAGTGTGAGTACATCTAATAAACAAATATATGCTGGGAGTTGAATGCACCCATCTTAATGGGTATGGAAACCAGGTTCCCTTAACATACTTTGCGGCAAAAGCAACAGTGCAGATAGCAGCAGCCATTTTCTTTGTTTCGTGTTCTGTTCAAGATTACTCCAGTCACTTCTAACACAATGTTTCTCGCAGCGAGCACTTGCATTGGATATGTTAACAAGGCATTATGCGCTCACAGTACACTTGCAATGACTGCATGCGAAAGTGCACTTTAGTTACTTCACGTGATGTTCTATTTTCCTTCGTTTGCCGTGACCACAATAGAACAGCAATGTACATAACCATAATATCTCTGTGGAGGCTGTGTTATTCCTGTGCACAGTGCCGTAGCAGCCCAACTTTGGACCCCCCAAAATGCTTACAGGGGCCTCCTTAATGGTGATTTATAAAAAATGTTTTCGACGTCATGCTAATCTCGAGGCCGAATCGCCTTCATAACAAAATATCCTAATTGCAGACACAATTTTGGCAGAATCAGGCCCGTAGCCAGGTTTTGAGGTTTGGGGGGCAAAATAAATTGTTAGGGTGAAATATTTTTGTTTTTCTGAGTGCAACAAATTTTTGGGGGTAATTGCCCCGCCCCCGTGTCTGCGGGCCTGGGAAGAACGGTCGCCAGAAAGTCTTCCATTAGGGAAGACTAATGTTTGTGCAGGAGGGCTAGATATTCTGAAAATTTGTATTTAATTCACAACCTGAACAGCATTTGCAGATTGTGCAAATTAATCATGAATATTTTCCTGCAAATACCCATAATAGGCTCGTAGTTTCCAGCTAAAATTTTTTAACGAGCTTAACAAAAGGAATTGGGTCGTAAATCATTGTCATTTCATTGACGGCGATTATTTAGGTATGTCGTAATGAAATGCAAATGTAAAAAATATTTGCAGGAAATCAGAATCAATCCTATCGTTCAGTTATCAAAATATTGTTACCGAAGGAGCAAACATGAGCCCGGTCAAAGCATGTGCGCCGCGATGCACGTTTTCTTTCATTAGCGCAAATTGATAAACTTTACCATGAGCTTTAAGTGAAATATGCTTATAAAGCGTGCGCATTGGGCTTTTTACTGGCCGAAATACGCATGCATAAACCTTGCTGATGTCTGGACTGTTGATATCCTGATGCATGGCACATGTTTAGATTAAATAACATTTTGTATCTCAAATCGCCTATATATGTTAACAAATATAGAGTAAGGCCTACGTGGACGCAAGGTTAACATCCATGATCCACTAACTGCACTACTCTGTTTTGGGACAACTTAGCAGTGATTGCTAAATGCACTCTTCTAACTACACAATTAACTCCATCTGGCTGTCTGAACAGCAGGCTGCGCAACTGTGTAACCTTGGTCGTAACCACCAAAGGTATCTTGCTTCTATGCAGCACAAAATAAGAGAAGACTACCTGGACTGGACACAGCTACATTTTTTACAACAATCACTGCACAAAATACGTTGATCAAGTGGATGTCTGACTTCTGGACATATACAACTAGGCATGTAGGCAGGGCCGGATGAATGAACGCGAGGTCCTTCAGGGCAAAGTCGTGAACTGCGAGGCCCCCGACATGCTTAGCGCAAGTGCGCAGGTTACGAAACTTGCTAGCGGATTTTTGTACTCTTGGTCTTTATTGCGTAACAATAACACGGCAGTAAATCTTCAAATGTTCAATTCAAGTTGCGGTAATAGCGTTTTGCCGCATGTGACCAGGGCTCGCACTGAGGATTTTTTCCACCCGGATCTGTTTTTTAGTCGACCTGTGTGCCTAGGTTTAATTATGAAAAATCGCGTGAAATCCGTGTTTTCTGAAGTGATAAATTCATCAGCAACTTCAATGTGTTCAGTAATATAAAGATAACTTTACATTACAGTGTTTACATGCCCACATCAGGTGAGAAAGTGTGCATATCGGATGAAGCAGAATGTGTTCAATCGGTTTCATATTCTCAAATAAGATATTGTCAGGGTTATATACAGTGGTGTGTTTCAGGATGGGCAAGCGAAGCACTTGCCTCGTACCCCCCTTTTCAGGGTCCCCCTCAAGGTATTTCGCACGCAAATATTCCTCATTTTTGGTGAAAAACGTATTATCCGCTCAGATAATATTTTCCGAACCACATCATAATTCAGTACTCTGCCTTCATAGGGGCCCCCAAGAGCAAGTGCAGTGTGTAAATAGGCTACTCTGCTTTCAAAGCCCCCCTCCCCACAACAACTGTAATGTGCAGGTACTCTGCTTTCCAAGGGCGTCCAACAGCAACTGCATTATGTAAGTACTCCGCTTTCAAAGGGACCACAATAGCAACTGTAATGTGTAAGCCCTACGATTTCAAAGAGGCCAACGATGCCAACGGTAATGTGTAAAGTACCTTGCTTTCAAAGAGGCCCAAAGTAACTGTAATGTATAAGCACTTTTCTTTCAAATTGCCCCCCAACTTCACTGATTCCTGGTGCTCGTTATAACCTCGTTACACCCCTGACACCCAGCTCGACTAGTAAAGCAGACCTGGGTGGAAAAAAAACGTAGTGGGAGCCCTGGACCCAAGGCCTTCTACCGTAAGGCCTTCTATTGTCAGTGTCATATACCGACAAATAAACTGTCATTACAATAATTAAGTGAATTACTCGGAAATTAGCTGCTAACTTCAGGTTTTCAAAAAAATTGTGGTTCTTAGTCCCAATTTCCAGGGGGAGGGCAAATGCCCATTTTGCCCCCCCTCTGCGGACGCCCATGGTCCGTCTTGGTGTGGAGCAAGCAGGACTACGTATCATAGATTCCTGAAAACCGTGAGGCGTTTCGGGTCCTAGGGCTGCTGCCCCCACGACCCTACTGAGGGCAAAATCAGGTATGAAAATGAATGAATCAACTTTTCCCAAAAATTTCGTTTCTGTACTAGGCGTACTTGCTTAACCTGGTCTCCAGACAAAAAGATGCCGGCTGTACAGTGGATGCCAGTACCAGAGCACGTTGCAAATGTTATTTAAGCTTCAAATGTGGCAGTTCTCCAATATTTTGATATGCTTGCAACCATGATTCCAATTCTTGGAGTCACAGTGCAGACATGAAATAAATGCATTGTGCAGGCTCTATTTAGATAACTTTCAACAATACTTCGTGTGATTTCAAATTCAATTAAGCTGAAATTTTTATCTGATTTAACCAGGGATGTAGTGCTGGAACAGGAAGTGTTTGCTGAAACAGGAAATGTGGGAAAGCACCCAAAAACAAGTCATTTTCAACAGCGCTTCGAACTCATTTTTTAATTAGTATTTAATGAAGTATTCAGTTTCATTACACTACAAAAGAAAACCTGGAAAAAGGTGTGGGAACTCCGTTCCCACCTCACTACACCCTTGATTTAACCGTATTCGACGGTGCCGCTCCAATGCCATTCCTTACTGCATTAAATATGTTTGTTTACTTTGCAGTTTATGTTTACCAAGCTGAATGTATACTCAGTCAGTTGGTAAAATGTATGTAGCACTAATTAACGTTTATGTACAAATACTGGCTGTTAAGATAAAATGTGACAATAAAGAATGCATGTAGTTGCTTAATGCTTTCATGTCAAACAACCAAGAAGGCAGCTTAGGCAATTGTGGCATTTTAACCCAGTTCACTATGTTATTAAGCAGTACGCTTCTGTAATGTAATACATCGTTGATTTGTCAACGCAGCTCCGTTGCAAAGATTTGGTTAAGAACTGTTTTGAGTATTTATGGGTCTCTTTTTGCAGCAACTGCAACTTCTTCAGCAATTGTACAAATTGCATTACGATCTTCTGATTGTTTACCAGACATTCAGCAAACTAATCACCAGTGCAAGTGTCAGTTCGTGTCAGGTGAGATTGTTAATGGTTAAGCTTGTCTGCAATAGTTCAGTTACGAGTGGCTTCAACGCACTTTATCAATGAGTGGTGGGCTGCAACCAAACGTTTGATCTGAGATGGTTATTTTCTATAGTAAATTCAGGAAACGATTACTACTTAACGCTATTGTCAAACCCTGGAATCAGCCACCACCAGGCCGTGCGGAACCAAGGCCAAATTGGTCCAAAAATGGCAAATTTCCTCGATAAACTCACCGTGTTTGCCTTTGTGGGAAATCCCACAGTTGGCCTAGGGCAGGGTACACAACCTTTTCGGTATTTCCGGTCGCATTGCGCATATTTTTATGAACTACGGCCGCCAATGAGTTCAAGATGTATTTATTTTTTTACATTGTTGCTGTTCTGCTTCCGCACTCAGAGCTTACTAAGTATCCTCATACAGGAGACAAAGAGTTTGCAGTAATGCACGACCGCCATACTTATATTTTAAATTACAAATCAATCACATATATGCGTGCACATTTTGTGCATCCCTGGCCTAGGGTAGGTTTCACGATTCTAAGACTGTGTGTGGTGTTAGGCTGGCGGCACAGAGATATCAATTTTTTCAATGATTAGTAAAGTTTTGCTGCCAAAAATACTCAGTTTCCTTCAAAAACACATGAAACCCGTTATAGAATATCGTTTTCAAGTTTGGCAACACTTCTGTGACGCTTGAGACATCGCGTTTCGTTGACTTCGAGATAAGTCTAAGAACACCATTCACAGAACAGGCAAGTTGTTGTAAATCTGCATGCGCCAAACATTCGTCATCTTAACGAAGGCAGGTCCGCAAAATAATTTCCAGGCTTGAACCGATCCGTAGTGCGGAAAAAGTTGGCCAGCCCTGAGTTAAATCGCATATTAGGCTTCCAGGCAAGTGTCAACACTTCAAAGACGCAATTGCTCCGTTGTCGCAGCAATGGAATGTAAGAACCACCAACAATGGAATGTAAGAACCACCAACATACTACTTTTAACGTCACATATCAGAGGTTTCGCAAATCTTTTACCAGCCATGTTAAATTTTAAAAGTTGTACGTTTAATAAAATCCATTTCAGTTTCAGTGGCGCCCATCTCCGCTTACTTGCGCCGTGGTCCACGAGGCTACTTTCGCAGTGAATGCTGCACTGGTGGTGAGTCAGTGGCAGAACCGCGCGTGAACTGTTTCTTTGCACCCGACCATCAGCGCCGAGCACGAAGCTGGACAAGCCACAAGCACCGTCTGTCAAGACTTCGGTGTGACCTGGCCGAGAATCGAACCCACTTAACAGCTGTGGTTGCGCTTTGTAACGCAGGTTTTATTTTAATAAATTTAATGTGAGTGGACGTTTTCCAGCAGTTCCCTTAACTTTGTAGGATGATGAATGCATCAGCCTGATACCTTCGGTCTACCATGACCTGACCCTGGCGGAGCTGAAATTCCATCCGGTTTGTGGAGAAAGTCATAATGACGTCATGGCTTCATCTGGAGATTTCAGCGACTGCTTCCATCGTCTTATTGCGATGATGAAAGATAAAAAGTTTGTTGATGCCATACAGCAGCTCTGGATATTTCGGTACTGTTCAGACTTTTTTTCTTATTTTCAGCAAAGCGGTTGTTATATGACAAATCAAGATGCATATTGGCCTCGTGCGTAGCACAGGTTATATCTTAGACTTATAGACTACACTTGTCAGTTTAAAGTTCTTTGGAGATAAACAGCATTTAAACCAATAGTCAAATTTCTTTGGCTTACGAATATATTTACTAGAAGAAATTCCATGGCAAAAATTTATAAGGAAGTCTTCTTAATTCTAAGTTTTCGCACCAAGACTGAACGTATGCCCTAACTCCGGGGGCTGCGCCTTAGACTTGGGATGTTAAACAGTGAATGGCTATTTACGAGTAGAAAAGCTGCAGTTCCGAAGTCCCATTTCGTCTCTTTAAACGACAACATGATTTTGTTAATTTGGTATCATTTGGTACATATATTAGAGCAAATATTTCATGTGCCAAGCATATAAAATCAAATAGACTTAATGTTGGAACAAGATTTGAGGAATTCACTTACTTCCTGTGCGCAAACACATGTCAGAAATGTTCGCTGAAATTCGACGCATGTATCAAGCATTCCGGTTCCAACCGGAATCAACCAACTTCTCAACAGATTGCAGAAGTTTTCACTGTTATAAAATAAATCTGGAATTTCGCGCAAATCCTTCACGAACTTCCTCTTCAACTTCTTCAGATAATGCTGTTCGCTGAGATTGTTTGGCTCTTCACAAACAATTTTCTTCTTTAAACTTATGCAATGTCCAAATGCAGCTGGTACTTTTTCATGGAATTTCTCATACAAGTGCACGCTCTTCAATCTTGTTCGACTGTGTTCGGACATAACATAGAATTTTTAGTTGTTTCTACACCTTCTTGTGAAGTTGGAGATGGTTTGAAAAAATATTAGTGAAGTCGTGCAACGATAGAAGAAATTTGGAACAAAATGTGCAAACTGTGCGTGCTGCCTTGTTCGTGTGAAGTTGAATTCAAAAATACCAATCCATGCAGGGTCGGATCCAGGGGGGCGATCTCCCCCCCTAAAACCTTTAACTTTTGATTTAGTACAATTCGGGAAACAACATTCGCGATATAAGGCCATTTTTATCGTCCATTGTTTTGTCAGAGCAGTTTTGTGAAGTATACTTCATCACTCTTACAGTAGCGAACCCGTAATGAGACTTGAATGCCAAATATCACTGAAATGGCTCCCCCCCTAAACTTACTGTCTGAATCCTCCCCTGGATCCATGCATGTAAAAGCGGCGAAATTGACAGGTGCCAATGCCCACAGTTATGAAGAGGGACCTTAGCGTGGAGAAAACATTTAACGTAAGGTGATGTACAATTTAAAGGAATATGTTCAGTTCTTCTGTGCTTGTAGCATTACCATTTCGCTGAATATCATGATGGACATGACAGGTTGCTTTCGAGTTCTTTCGGGAGTGTTTTTGCCTGCAATCAAACTTGAATAATCACTGCTAAGCTACCATGATTTCCAAGCGCTAAGTTGAGCATGTGTATAAATTCTAGAAAAATGCATCAGCATCATCTGATGGGATTATCTGATGACTCCTATTCCGACTTTCTAACCAACTTGTTATTCGTGTCTTCTTTGTCTTGTGAAGAGCATGAAACTAAAGGTTAGTTGTGAATCCCATGACAAATTTTTTCGTTGATGGTCGCAACGGTGCTATTTCAAAAAGAGGTTTCCATCGTTAATGAGGAAACGAATGAAATATAAGTTTGGTGCCAAAAGTCCGGAACAAGTCTTGTGCAGGCCACGTTTGTTGTGTCCAGGGCCGGATTAAGGGGGGGGGACAATTGCCCCGGCCCCTCCGCTCTAAGGGGGGCCCCCGTGATGACATTTATTTGTTTTGAATAAAATATTAGTTTGAAAAATTGTCATGATTCAAAAGAGATACAAGAATACAACTCTGTATTAAGATGTTGCGTTGAATATCATTAATGATTTATCTGCAAGTTTAACTTCCTGCCATTTTTAGTAATCACTACTGAATAAAAATATTTTTGGTTTGTTCAATGCACATATATTTGAATTTTGCTTATAACTTTTCCTAATAATCGTTCTTGTGGCATGTGTTTATCTACTTGTGCATCACGCCTACTGCACAAATGTCGCGAAAACGATACTATTTTCGTGCTTAAGCAGCAAAGCTAGTTCTGCTGTGGCTGCTGTTTAGTATCAATGATTTCGTAACTTCTTGTGCCGTCTGGAAGTAGCCACAGCCGAACTGCGACCTTTGTTTCGTCATAAAGGGTAACGGGTAACTTATGGTGGAAACGCACTTTTCCTCCGATGGCTACTATTCTTGCGTTATTACATCATGAACATATGAAGTTCGTCAAGCCATTTACACCACATGTTATTGCATTTCCGTCAGAAAATGTGTTTGATCAGTCGATTTGTAGAACGAAAGAACAGAAAACGAGATTGCAGTGTTTAGCTTGCGCGATGCCGAAATCTGTAATCCCATCAGCAGCTGGAAATGGCAAAGTTTCGAAGGAGAAAAAGCGCAAGAATCTGGCAGTGTTAACTCAAACGCAGTGACTGAAACGTGTTTCTTTCAGCAAAGCTTCTAAGCAGCAACGTTAAAACAGCGTGGCGTTAATCAGAGCACCTGAAAATGTAGGTGAAAATCACGACATAAGTTTCGAAGCATCTTTCACACTCAGACTGGCTGGCCATATTGACATGTCATTTTTTCCGGTGTTTTTGTTTGTAATCTCTGGTTTCTGCTTATTGTTCGGGTGAATGTTGTTTCTTGCAGAGTCACTCTCTAGCAAGTGGAAATATTATTTCTTAGTAAGAATACACTGCGGTGTTTATATCATAAACTCTCTTCTCGCAGCTAGCTGCATGTGCAGTTGAGCCAGAACCGTCGCCAGAAAGTCATCAATAGGGGAGCTTTACGTTCGTGCAGGGGGCTTCACATTCAAATTTGACAAAAATTCAACGAATTTATAGTGTTTCATGTTTCAATTTGGGGGGACTTGGAGCTTCGTTTGGGGCGGCTAAGCCCACCAAAGGCCCCCGTAGCGACGAGACTGAATTGTGCACCTTATTTATTCGATTGTAAGCCGCGGCTTATAAAGCTTTTTTCATCAATTCATGCGGCTTGCAATCAGGGACAGCTTACATTTCTTATTTTTTTTACTTTATCGAAAGGTATAGATGACGCTCAGTGTTTCCTTGGTTACGTTTTGTCGACCAAATTATTCTTTCGCATTCGATTCTCTTCAGCATCACGTGCACATCCGTCACAGGAGGGATTATGATAAACAGAACGCAGTTGTAGTGATGTAAGCATCATTTAATATCGGGGTTGCCAATTAACGGGTAACACACGAGTACGCGAACGTCACGAATGCATGTCAGAGGCTTAGGCAACCTATGTTCAAGTGCGGTTTACAATAAGTGCAGCTTACATTAATTTTTAACACTATTTCGTGCGGCTTACAATCAAAGGCGGCTAACAATCGAGTTAATACGGCAGGCACATAATAATCGATTACTGGAAAAAGCAAAGGAGAACGTTGCGATTCAGCGAAAACATATTTTGATAAACGATGACGTCATGAAATCCGTTATAGGGGCCCTCCACTGAAAATTGCCCCGGCCCCCCTAGCCTTTAATCCGGCTCTGGTTGTATCCAACTACAAAATCTTCTGTGATGCAATAAACTAAGCATTGTTTGGTATATGACTGTGGTGTTTTTTAACAAAAAGGGGAATAAGAATGACATCAAACGCACTTTCGTGCGTCGTGGGCCTGCGGCAGGATGGTACGAAAAATCTCTGCAAGAATTTTTGTGCTTCCTGAGGTTTACTGTGTTTTTTCATGTCCTTACAAGTCTTGGACAAAAAATTGTGTGTTTAGTTGAAGACACGAAAAGCATGGGAAATAAACTCTTGTCAGCGTATGCGACAGAACACTGTTTTGTAATAGTCTTAACTTTGAAATGTTGGAAGAAAACTTTGTTAGTTTTTTAACATTATTTCTAGCAATTCAATGGTGTTTGTCAGCTGTGGTGGTTACCTTGTGGCGTAGGTGTAGGAGCAGGCAAATTTTTGGGTTGCGAAGGATTTTTGCCCGAATTTCCTCAAACTTTCCCGAAAAATATGTGTGCGGCAATGTTTCCATCACAAAAATGTCACATACCAATCACAAGTTTTTTTCGTGTGACCTCCAAAAAAGTCTTCGTGTTTCTTTTTTGAAAAAAAAAGTCAAATTCAGACGGAATTCGGCAGTCAGTCTCACATCTGTACCCGAAATTTCAGAGATTTTGCCCTGATTTCTGATAAATCAAAATATTCGGGTGCGTTTGCATCCCCTGCACCCCGGATACTGCTTTGTGGTAAGTCGCGCAAGCGGTTATCCACCCGGAATTACTTTCATATGGGTGTGTGGTATTTTTGGCGTATGTTATCTGCGTTTGCAAAATATAATTGTTTGTGTTAATTGCAGATTTGCAGGTTCTGCTTCGGCAAAACGATGCTAAGGCGATCAGCGAGAAAATGATTGAAGTCAACGCTCAGATTCAAAAGTCTTTGCTTCTCTTGGAACATAAACCAAGAACTAAAGTTATATGATATGTGCAGTATGCTTGCCGCGTGCAAGATAACGTGCATGCTTTTTCTCGATTGTTATGTCATGGAGCACGTGTTTCTTTAACGTGACTTTGCACATTAATATAGAGAAAAGTCTCTAACCGCATTGTTTTTATTGTCGAGATTCTAATGCCAATGCCAATGTCGTGAGTGTTTTAATTGTTTTTATTTATTGTTTGTGACGCACAAAAATATTTTAAGTGACGTGTTATCGGCACTGGTTTATTGTTATGCCGCTCAACCGCGTGTGCTGGAACGGTTGAGCGTTGATTGGCTGCAATTACCGATTTACGAGTCAACCATTTACCTTCAGAGTCCGGCAGTTTGTCGAACAATTTTCGAGTCATTTAACTCGGCACCGAAGTCTTAGTCGCGCCATCAACAATACGCCGCATCATCTGAAGTTTTTACCTGATAAAGATTAAATCAGTCAAAAGGCAAAGTTAAATGCACGAAGCGTCGACGTGATCCTCTGAAAACTTGAAACGGCAGCGACTCGAGCCGCCATTCATCGATTCATTTAAGACCACTCTTCGAGCTTTAAATATTTCCAGTCAGATCAGAGTTCAACCCGCAACGCCTTTTCAGTGCATTTTAATTGGAACTGTAAATGCGTCCAGTGTGTAGCTTTAAACGGTGCGATAGTTTCCCGTTTCATGTTACACCTGTCATCACAGTGCTTTTGCTGTGTTTTTAATGTTTTCACGCGACATGTCTTCACTGGGATCCCCAGTGTAGTGTTGCTGTCGAAGCGTCTGGAACCAGGGGAGCCGGCGACGACGACCAGCAGCACACAAGTCAAAGATTGAGGGCACCAAACGAAAAGTTGCTGGAATATGATTTTGAACTGTTGCGCCCCTAACGAAGTGTAAATGTTTGTCAATTTGAATTTTTAGCAAGAAAAGCAAAAGTGAAACCATTTTGATTTTTGTAGCTTTGCAACACGGTGCTTCAAATTTGTTTGGTGTTGGTAAACCACAAAATTACCCATTGTCTGGTTTTCAAAACGTATTCTTCCGCTGGTTTGTACCTTCCGTGAAAGGTCACGCACATGTTTGATAGATCCGGCGACCCTGTTTGAAATGCAGCATGCGGATTGTACGCCTTCGCTATAACCGACATGTCAGTGGATGTAAGCTCTGGTCGTTGGGCACGGAGAAATTTCAGCCCAGGTTTTTCGTTCAGGGACTTTTGTAATGCAATTGATTTTTGTTGACCGGCCACGATGTTTTGCTTCTACTGGTCAATTGCTAGGAACACTTGCGGTCGTCCCTGAGTGTTATTGTTTGAAATCAGCGCAAGCAACCCACGTTGTTAATAATTTGTACCTGTTATTGTGACAGATCTCCCATCTACTTTGCTTGCCTTCAACGACTTTTAACCCTTTTGTTCATTCAATCAACACTACCCTGATCTGAAAGTCCTTATGATCAAACATGATGTCTTTTTTGCTTGCACTGCTATCTATAGATGTTTTTGCTCTTTATTGAACCATTTACTCTTGCTAACTTTACGGCGCCAGTTCACACACAAATAAATAAACTTAATTTCTAGAAAAGCATTCGCACCAGCGTTATGGAATGAGTCGATGTTGAGCCATTCAGCTGGCGTTGCCAAATCACTTGAATTTTTTCATGAACATTTCGTTGTTTTGTGATTATTTAATTTTTACTTCATGCCTACTTTGAGTACTTTTTGGCAGTGATGGAATCTCGGGACTCGTCTCGTAACCCATTTTTGCGAGTGTCGGTCTAGAAGGTTTCAGGTCTCGAGACTTTGAATATTGCAAAGAAATGGTTTAATTAAATTTCTATAATTCAAAGATTTTTGTTTGTTGTATTTGCAGGTGAAACAGCCAAAACACGTCGGAAAAATGCCAGAAATTTGAAAATTTTCAACTTAGAAGTGATGACGAGATCTTTTTTTAATTTCAGCAAAATGCACAAATTTTGAAGTCTTCGTCTCGAATTTCAAGTCTCGAGATTTTTGATGAAGTCTCGGTCTCGAAGTTTATGGTCTCGGCTGCATCACTGCTTTTTAGATGTAGTGGTGTAGCACACGTTTTCAAAGGACCTTGCTGAATAACAATGGGTAATCAACCACATTTATTAAGAACGTAAAGTAAATATTACTTGTAGGCTACACTGTACACACGCTATTCTGTTCCCCTCCCCCCCAAAAAAAACAACGAAAGGTACCATGATTTTGTACATTTGTTGGAAGTGTTTGGAGTTTTAATTCGATTGTTGCCTTTGATATTCACGTTGCAAATTACATCCCTTGAGTGGTAGTTCTTATATGAAATTACCAGAGTGGTCATACAACAAAGCTATCATCAACATGAAATTTCAAGATAACTAATGTTACAAATGGTGCATTGAACCCCGTAGAAAGTGATTCTGAAAGAATAACAACATTGCTGAGAAAGCAATCGGGAACTCTCATATTTGATGGAACCGAGTTTCCCGTTTCATTAACAAACAAATTTGAGAAAAAAACATTGCTGTAAATATTTTTGGATATGGAAACAAGTGGAAACCCTTTGAGAGAAAAAGTAAATTTAACCTTTTGCTTCTCGAAAATAAGCGTTATTGTCTGATTATCCATTATAAAGTTCACAAACGTCAAGCCATCACGCTTTCCATCACTTTTCAAGAAAAGAAACTTCGGCAAAATAAGCATGAATATTGTCAAAAACGAGTTCCAATTGTTTATGCTGATTTTGAATGTTTTACATAAAAGATTGACACGCCTGTGAACCAAGTCCAGAAGCAAGTCACAACAAATTTAATCAAAGGATCAAAAGACGCGGATTTATAGTTTTCAGGGAAACACTTCCCTGTTGCGGTTGGGATCCCGGGCCTGATAACCTCCGGCAAAATGCCAACCCACCCCACTTATGACATCACCCACAAAAACGACACCGGCGCCGATGGTGTCCGCCTGTTTGGTACGTCAAACAAATCTCCACGTTCCTCTCACTATGTGATTTAACGGGTCTACGTTACGATGATCCAATGCCGTAGTTACTGGTGTTGTTCCTGATCATCATCACACACGTACACCAAGCAACATTTACCGCTGTTAAGCATTTCTGTAACCTCATTCTTCCAACTTGCGTGGCATGAACGTGGTAGCTGAGCCAAACACGTAAATAAATGTTCAGTTGCTTTCTTCACGACCAGCAACGGAAGTTTTTCTTTTCAAACGCCTGTTGCTTTTCTTGTAAGCTGCTTTATTCGCTACAGGCATTTCATCACAACGTTTAAAACGAAAGCAATTCTGTGTCAGAATATAACGCGATCAACACAAATACTCCCAATGGGACTTCTATGTTTCCAAACACATGCGTAGAATTTCTGTTCCGACGTCAGCAATAACTGCCTGCAAGCCCCTTTTGCACATTTAATAAAAGCAAAACCATCATAGGTTGGTGAAAAAAAAATGCTCTTATTCATTTCATGTTTTTGAGGTGCTGTTTCACGAAATATTTTAGGCTGTTTTGTCAGTAACCATTTTTGAGCTTTACTGTTTCGAGATGACTGCCATGAAATGCGGTAGGTCTGTTTCTTTGTGATGGTAAGATACGATGGCTTCTGGCGTAACCGGAAGGAATAGTACATTCTGATTTAAAAAATGCAAAAACATAAATACAACTTGTGAAATCATATGCAGCGGCTAACGAAAACTATTTTAATTTATGAGAAACGGTACATGTTGATTCTTCAAAAAATGTTAGAAAAATATGCGAGGTTTAAGATTTCCAGACCACAATTTTCGATGCGTGATGGAATAGAGAAGCCTCGGAAAAGGTTTATGTATCTAGGCTACATTGCCTTTATATTTTATGACAAATGGCCTTTATTGAGGAAGTTGAAGATATGTTCACGAAACTCTTCGTTGTGAGCCGTCCCAACACGCCAGCAAGAACGATCCGCTACTAATGTGACATCACTACTATCGATGTTGTCACTGATAGCGAGTCATAAAACGAATCATGGGAATTTTCGGAAACGCGCAGTGTCGCTTTTCCAACACTTCAAGGCTCGCGGCAACAGGTAGTAAGAAATGAAGATTCCGACAAACAGGTTAATATAACCTACGCAAAATTTAAATAATACTGTGTGAAAATGCACGTAAAAAAACAATAACACGTACGAATTACTTATTACGTAACAAAGCAGTCCTTGCATTAACAAGCATTTTGAATGCATCTTCGCTTCCCGGTGCGACATTCTTGTCAGGGTGGAGGATGACCGCGAGACGTTTGTACGCTTTGTTGATCTCCTCTCTGCGCGATACAACACGTCCATTACATCCCGAGCATCGCTGACGAAGAGAAACGATTGACTTGATGTACAAAAATATTGGCTTTAAGGTTTGCGAAAAACGAAACATGGCCATGTCTGGAGGTCTGGTAGTTTTGCGCAAAAAGGTGAAGGTCAATCCACGTTAATTGGTTTCTCAGTAGGAAGTCAAAATATCTGTTTAACGTATTGACCAACACGTATTTTACCAAAGGTTTTGTGACTAAGTGGGTGAAATATCCATGGATCTCTTCTTTTATATAACTGGATGTTTGGTGCAAAATATTCGGAATGGTTTTACGTCCATTTTTTCGGTTTTTAAAATAATCACCCGAAGCACTCAGCAAATAACGGTTGTGCTACTTCATGCATTTCCTCCCCGACTGCATCACTGCTTACAACGTGTATTCACCGATGTTGTAACATTGTGTCAGAAGCGAAATTCGAACACACCCCTATAAAAAACCTCTAAATCAGCTCTGTCCAACCCAATACTGAGACCAAAATTATGTCACTATCAAGTACAGGTCGCCAGCCCACGGTATATTCGTGGCCGGCGTACGATATACTCGTACTTCAAATGCCAACCGTTGAGTGCCGGGTCGTATGTTTTCCTCTATAAAGTACGAACATTTCGTCCAAGTCTCTAGCAACCAGAAACGTGTTTATAATGTTCGCCGACGTACGGTGTGGTCAGGAGAGCATTTCAAAGCAACCATGGCATATATTGCCTAGAGTCATGGTGGTTTCGCATCCAGTCACGCACGCGTTTCGCAGAGTGCGGAATAAAGACCGGCCTGCTGTAACCATGTGGCTGATTGTCTCGTCACATTGCATTTCATTGGGAGCGGTTTCTAATGTAATGTGGATAAACAATCACTCAGAAACTATCTTACTGAGTTAAAACCTATCATGTAGAGATTTGATGATTTTTGCTTGAGCATAAATATTTTTTTCGACAGCAAGTGCGTCAGCCGTGTTTTCGACGCTGCTTAACAAACATTCGTTCTTGGCAGATTTCAAATGACTCGTTTGTGTAAAGCATTTGTGAACGCATGTCAGTGTGATGTGGATAAAAATTAGTGTGAGGTGGAATATCATGTAAAAAGTTGACGGTTTTAACAGCTAGTAACTGCTGGAGCCGTCTGTTCGGCTGCTTCACAAACATTTGCACTTGGCAGTCTTCAAACGGACCGTTAGCGCAAAGCCTTTGTAAGGCAGGAAGGGCATCGCGAAGAATAACACCCGTTGATTTGCGAAAAAGCAGTAATTCAGTGATCGCGGCTTGTGATTTTTTCGCTGCTTCCCAACAATACATATCAATGGAGATTAGAGTTCAACAGAGAACGATAAAAGTTGCTGCCAACAATAGCTCACATTGCACCCTTGCCGTTCGTCCTTTCCCATCGCAACAACGCCAAGCACCTGAACGTGCGTGCATAACTTTTCACAAATCTCAAACCATATTTACGACCAGCTGATAAAAATGTTGTAATTTTTTTCCTCTCGTTTCATGCACTACCATCTTGACATGCGGCTGCTACAAGGTAATTACAACATGTTCTGTGATATTCACATTTTTTCTGTAACAACAACAACAGCAGCAGAAGCGTTACTTTTCAGCATCCAAGAGCTGGCAATTGTCGAATGCTCAGGCCACGTGCAAGTAAAATTTTGCGTTGTTTTTTTGTGCAAAGAAAATTTTGTGTGGCTTTTTCATGCGAAAATAAAATTTTGCCTGTTTTTTCGTGGTGCAATGTGTGTAATAATTTTTTTTCGTAGTTCAGTTAGTGCAACGAAAATATCTATGAAGGGTTTACGTATCGAAACGAAATAGTGCTGTAAATTTTAGTTAAATCGAATCTAAACTGAGTTATTTAGCGATAGCCAAAGGACAGCTGAACGTATGTGCGTTTTCGGACGGAGTCGAAAAGCAGAACTGCTGTCTAGGACCAGGTGATATAAAAACTGTTGTAACTTTTCTTCTCTGCAATTTTTTAATTCAAAACTTGGCAAGATGCTTTGTAACAGCTATAGCAACCGTTTCTGTGATTTTTACATTTTTCCCATTGTTGGAATAGGCGCAATAAACTTTCAACATCAAAAAACAGACAATCCACCTTTGTTTTAGGGTGGTTTTTCTCTCAAAAAGAAGTGGAAAAATTAGTTGATTTCGATTTTCACACACTAAACAATATGACTATCGTTTTTGTGAAGAATTTGTCTTTCTATCGTGCAAGGTTTTCCATGCAGCGCGTTTTTAAAACAACACCTTGCCCACTCAAGCGCCAGCGCGAAAACCATACCGGCGTTCTAGCATCAGACAGCAGCCACGAATATACCGTGGACCGGCGGTCAATTAGTTAAGCCAATGTACTGAAACTGTTCGAACCCCAACTGCAATGGTAACAGACGTGACAAAGTGGCATTGGAGACCACCTGCATCAAAATTTATCAAAATAAGGTTCATCAAATTTCAAAATAAGGTTTATCAAAATAAGGACAAGTTGTCAGTATGTAGGATACTTTTACTACAGCGAAAACCTAAACTGGCCGCATGCGGCCCGCGGGTTGGACATAGCTGCTTTAAATGATCCCAAGTACCCCGTTTGCCAGGCTGAACTAACATATAGGAATTGTGCGTCAAGGCAGCAGGAGACTATTGGTTGAACAAAACCTGAGATGACTTGAAGATGTCTCAGAACCCACAGAGCAACACGCGGTGGGACTTCACAAATCTTTTTCACATATGCAAGTAAACAACCAAACTGCATTGAAATAACACTGTTAATAGCAGGTTGGCACACACTAGCAGACCGCAATTTTGCAAGGAAAAACAAGGCAGGCTCTTTACTTCGCAAAATAATGTAAGCAAAATATTGTAACACGGAACAGTATTCTACGAGCAACTCCATTATCCCCCCATGTCACAAACTTCCTGCCGTCGGCAAATACACCTGACCTGCACTTGTCAACTCCAAGTTGCGCATTCGAAATTATAACCTGGTTAAAGCACAATTTGGAAAAATCTCTGCTGGTAAGAGTTTGATGAAACAGCTTTCTGGGAAGAAACCCAGCATTGCAATAGCTCCCGGGTTGCAGGCGAAATTCCCAGGTCAATATTGTGATGTTCGCCACTATGAATAGATTGAAATGAATCATGGATACCTGGACGCTGTGTGGTGGATACCAAGCTTTTCGTAATTATCTCGGCCATTTCTTATTCTGACGATCGCATCCGCTTGTTCTTTCGTAAAGCCAAGGTTCGTGCTGGGGGGGCGAAGGGCTCCTCCATTGCGGGAGGATTCAACCAGAGCAGAAAACAACTCCTAAAATGGACAACAAAAGTACTTTACAGTTTGAAGAAACGTTTGCTATGATTAGCAGCTCCGAAGAAATGCACGAACAGAGTCTTTTTCAGACACCAAATAACGTTATGAAGACACATTTAGGCTTCATGATTCAGTTAAATATTGTTTAAAACGTGACCACTGGCCATTCTCAGCAGTCTTGTCATCCGAATTCAGTTGTAACACCGCAATCCTTCACATAACTGGATGTGATTATACTTTTTTAGGTGATGGGATCCAACAGCCAATAAAACTGAAGCTGTGCAAATAGGACAAACAAATCTCGAAATATTATAATTGGCGCAATAAACCGCATGTAAATTTAAACATTGGTTACCACATTCCACCTGGAAGTGCACACAAGCACATTAAGTGACCTATGACGCCAAGACAGATAAGCGTAAGTGAAATGTTACAAATACAAGGAGACATGTGGGCCTGGGTATAAACTAAGGCTAAGTGAGGTGAAACGCAAGCTATTCGAAGTCAGTTTCCTGCAGGTCGTAAAGAACTCATCCGTTCAGTTGATCAGTAAGAAATTATGTAACAAGAGCCGCGTCAAAGGCTTTTCATCAGCACAAAACCTTTCTTATTGCTTAATTTTACACGTCAGTAATTTCGGAAACATCTTTCCTGAGATGAGCACGTACCAGTATGGTTCACACGTAAGCACAAAATAAACAACAACGATGATATAAACGACACATCCATAAGAAACATCGCAGAAGTGTTGACAAACAAACGTCACCTCAGCTATGTCCGACCGAAATGACTGAATGGGCCAAAAATTTTGTCACTATCCTTATGAGCAGGGACGGATTAAGGCAGTGGTTCCCAACCGGTGGGTCGCGACCCCAAAGTGGGTCGCGGAGGAGTTTTTGTGGGGAGGAGTTTTTGTGGGGTCGCGAACAGCTGCCTCAATAGTTTGCTGAAGTCTCGAATTTTTAGAACTTCGTATATCAACATCTTGTTACATCAGCAAAACCGAAACACGGTCAGATCCTTATGAAGTTCACACTATCTCCATTATAATTTCTATTTGATTTCTCCCATGCAATTTCAATCGACCCGGTTGCAGAATAGATTCCTGCGCGGGGCGGGTTAACCCGCACGGGTTTCGGGTACCCGCATTTGTGCGCGGCGGGCGCGGGATGAAGGATTCTTTGTCCGGGTAACTGAATTTTGAGCCAAAACACATGAACTTGATCAGCTCAAAAATCGCAAAGCACGTGGATGTACTAAAGTTGTTTACCAACATTGCGCTTAGGACGGTACGCCTACAGCATTTATTACATTATGATCTAGGCCTAACAACCCATTTTTTTGCGAAACGTTACCTCAGACTCTTGCCGTGTGGTTGGCAAGCGACCATTTACATTTTGCAACGCTATCGTTGTACTTGGTGAGGAATAATTCAGTCTAGCAGCCCTTCTAAATGGATATGACATAGCTTAACGCACAGCTGGTCACCACTCGACTGAAAAGTGTTTTTAATCACCTCAAATCTGTTGACGGCGGAAGATCAGATGTGTGAAAAATTTTTGGTTTGGTTGCCAATGAAAAGAATGAGCAGCTTGATTTTGCTGCTTGTTAGACTTGTCTTCAGCCGTAATAAGTTTTTAGTAGTTCTCTGACAGGGGCCGATTTGGTAGGCAACAGAAAGAGGCGTGGCTGGCGCGGGTTGGGATGGTCTGCGGGGCGTGTGCGGGATAGATGTGTGTGGGTGCAGGGCGGGTAAGATTTCTCATACTTCTGGGTGCGGGGCGGGTTTAAATTTTGCGAGTGCGGGGCGGGATCGCACAAAAATTTTAATCCCGCGCAGGACTCTATTGTAGAAACACCGTAGCTTTCTAAGAGTTTGCCTCAGCCCCCTAAATTCTAATATTCACCCCTGTCTGTGAGGATGGGCTTTCACCCCCTGTCCACATTAACAGTAAAACAAAAGTGAAAGAATGAACTGGACGTTGAGAATGACATAAAATTAGTTCTCACCAACACACACCCCCAAGAATTTCAAGACTAGTTGCACAGCTGCAAGCTCAGTCGTCCCACTGATTAGCATGGGTGCTGTTTGTTATGCATATGAATGTAAATACAGTGAACGCAACATGTAAAATGATGTGTTTTTTATCTTGTCGGTTGTTATTGTAACACTTTTAGAGTTGCAATTAATGACTGCGGCCGAGGGCTTATGTCATATTTTCGAATGGGTTCCGAGATGAAAAAGGTTGGGAACCACTGGATTAAGGGATCGCAGGGGCCTAGGCCATCTTAGATTTTCGGGCCTCACGCAGGCGTGACTTATTTGGTCGCTTGTCTTAAAAGCGCGAAAGGATTTGCTTTTTATGTGTAGTGTCTATCTTTTGTGTTGCCGACTTTGGTTCTACGATTGCCTTAGATCTTCAACAGAATCTTCTCAGAACAAATGGCAATGCCATCTTTTCTTAGAATTTATAGTTCTTTGATGTAGTTCAGAAGTCCTCTTCGTTAAATTTCCGTGATTTCTAGCGTTTTTTGTAGGTATGTTTTTCGGGTAGGCTATACACATTTTCATGCGGGACCATGTTGCCGTTCTAGAAAGTATCGTGTAGTTGTCGACCTGATTAGCTGAACGTAAACTCGTTTGTTATAGTAACCACATGTTTTATGGACCAAACAAGCACAATCCATTCAGTGGACAAGGGGTTTTATTCATGCCGTTTTAAGTTGTCATTTTCCAAGCAGCGTAACCCCATAAATGAGCATGTACCCTTAAAATTTCTTATGACAAAAATGCTGAGGAATATACCAAAAATATATTTACCAATAAGCATATAATGATTTTAAAAATAATACTCACTGATGTATGTATAACTATTTCGAAATGAATATTAGTGCCCATGTAAACATAATTTTTCCCTTCTGTTCTACTGCCAACTTTAAATGTACCGCTTCAGATAGGCATATGTACCTCCAGGGGTACATGTACCCCAGTTTGGGAACCCCTGATCTAGAGCTTCAACAAGCAAGCTCTCGATACTGGCTATCTAGTTGGAAACAATCAAACGTAGATCCGCATCAAACACGCTACAAATTTGCCTACTAAGGCTCCTATACTAAGGCTGATATATTTCAGACACATTGTGGTTGAAAAATCGTTTGCTTCTGTGCTAGAGACCACTGGGCTGCAATGACTAGGGCTCTAGTTGTAGACGTTTCTATTTTCGCTCGTTTCAAAGTAAATTGTGAAGTTATGCCTCAGCACAGTTTGCCAAATTTTAAGTTAGCAATTAGTCGTCATAGGAAGGAGTTGCGCAGGGCCCAGCCATGGCCTGTGTGCAAATCAGCCACTGCTTATGAGGGCCACACATTGAATGACTTACTTTCATTTTAGCAAACAAAGTTTCCTTTAAAACTACCAAGTGTTCGAATACTAATTGCAGTGATAACGACCGTGTGGTACTTTTTTAATTACTTCCAAACTTTGATGCCATGGTTAAGTTTAGTGCTAATGGAATGCCAGGGTAGTTTAGAAATCAGTTTTGCACCGAGGTGTCAGTGGACACATGGAAATCTGCCAGTACACGATAAACAGGCTCTAAAGACCAGTGTATCAAAATGTCGAATTGAAGGTTATTAAAATAAATATAGGTTGTCATTTTATTGCACATACACAATCAGACCAGTAGCCACGGGGGATTCGGGTTCAGTACCCCCAAGTTTTTGCTCCCCTGAATTTTGTTGTTCCCAGAAAAATTTGTTTTAAACATATAATAAAAACAAAAACCTTGCCACCAAAAATATATCCCCCTCAAACCTTGAAGCCTGTCCATAATAATGAAAAACTTACTGGGCTGCATATAACCTTCGTGCAGCCCGCTGGTTGGACATAGCTGATCTAGTGACTAATAAATCTTCATAGTGATTCAAACGTGCCTTGAACATCTCGTTAATTCCTGCGCCAGTAGCAGCGGACGTTTCATAGTAACAAAATCCATTCCTTTCTGCCCAAAGTTTTCCTTCAAGACTGTCAACAACTCGTTTTTCTACGTCAACCTACAATAAGTTAATTCAGGTCATCGCACTTACATTCGCTAAGAACAAATTAAAATGAACAGATATGTTACGCTGTAGGTGTTAACACACAACAACAAATGCATTTCATGCTGTCTTGAAGATAAGCTTCTATATAATGCAGTGTGAGTACAAAAGGGTTTCTGTTCATAGTATGTACTTTTGCACTTATAGTTACACTTGGACCAGTTACACTTGGGCAATCAGCTTACAGGTGTAAAATATTTTTAGTGGAACAGAAAAGCTTGATCTACTTTACAACATAATTGTCTGACAGTTGCCACCATGAAACATTCACCATTCACCACAAACACAACATCTCAATGTGAAGTGGCGTGTTTATTCGTAGTGCAGCTGCCAAATCATCAAAATGGGCACAACCTTGGTAGGTCACCTATATCAAGGGTTCTAAACCATTTCACTATTGTAACCCCTGTGAAAAAATGATGGATTTCAATTACACCTTACCCAAAAATCACACAATTATAGTTTGCAATCAGTTGTGTAATGATAATAAAATTAATGTTACTTATGCCATTTGTGTTGATACCATAATAAAACACAAAAATTAATTCATACATTACATTTAAAAAAGTAAAATTAAATATCTGTTTAGGTGCAATCATGCATAGGTAAAGAACCACCAGCCCAAACTTGTCCTGGGCATGACAATAAACTGAAACTAGTAATGGGGCTATAGTTCGTGATTTCACCAGTTTTCAGGAAACTGGAATACTCTTTATTAGTCATTCCCAGGTCCACTCTGGCCTGAACACCTGACAGGGATTCAGCTTGGATCAAATAGTCTCTTCTGAAATAGCACACAGTGGTTTCCACCCATGCAAGGTAATCAGTCGAGGTATGAGGAACCAGTAGGCAGGTTGGGAATATTTCTCCACTCAGGCAGCCCCCAGCAGCTTAACCTAACCCCAATGTATTGGTCATGCTTTTCTTAGATCTCCAGGGCATACAAAATGTGGTCTACTGATGATTGGGCCACTCAATAACTATAACCATTGCCCATTATCCTATCTCATGGAGGTTTGGTCCCATACATGCATGGCATATTTAGTTGACATCTACAAGCAGATATAATTGAAACTGACATATCACTAGTACTTTCCTTTTTGCTACATGATATGACAATGAATACTACTAAAATGTAACAGACAAAAATTGAAAAATGAAGTACATTGACACCAATTCCAACTTCTTTTTCCTTTAAATTTAAAATCTATCACCAACTGATGTCCATAAAAAGCAAGGACAACAAACCTTGTTAGCACATACAAAAATTATGAGCTTATCAAAGTGAACAGGTCTTCCCATTTCTTGCTTCATCTCTTTTACCCACAAGTCCAAGTTCTCAAAGCTTTGTCGATTGCTTGTGTCATACACTAAAAGTGCAGCTGAAAACACATTTCTAAATAACATTAGTGCTACGCACTAAAAGCAATGACATAGCAGCAGAAAAAACTTCATCCATTCATTCATATGAAAATAGTTAACAAAACTGTCTTAATGAAACGACACAAATTACTAATTGTTTGTAAAATAAATTCCAGAATGCTGCAGCATGTTGCCTAATGTCCACAAGATCTCATTCTGGTATGGATTAAAATGATCAATTTGCATCTTAACTAAACGACAATGCAATAATGATGACCAAAAATTATTGCAGTGGCAACACAACAATTGTTTTTGTCTGCTGGTGGTTTCTGTCCACTTTGATGTACTTTCTGAGAAGATTTTCAAAACTGAACATTCAAGCCCACATGAAGATGCAGTATGCATGTGTGTGAAGTACTTGTCAGTTTAATCACTCATAAGATAAAGGGTGTCCAAGGACGTGTTTACAACATACCACAACCCCCTAACAAAATTGTCAAACTTATGAATGTAGAGGTGTTCCGCAATTCTGTTCCAGCCAAAAATTTGATTACATTGCATTTCCAGGCAGAATTGAGTAATTGCCAGCAGAAACTAAACAGTTGATTTTGCCTTACTATTTTTTTCTTTGATAAGTAAGCAGATACAAGCTGATGAAGCTTGCCACAAAATTCTCAGAAGTGCGAACTTACTTCTTGGCTATGTAGAGCAGGAAAATACATCAGTCAATATGTGTGAAAAGCAAGATGATAGTTTTGCAAAAGATGAAACAGAAAATATTGAACATTTAGATCACCTTTCCAAAGATATTAGTGAAAAGTTACATCAGCAGACAGAATCAAACTATGAAAGATGACAAGTAGTTCCACATTAAAGTGGGCTGAAAAAAACCTATTTTTGAAATTAAAAAAAGGGGGGTTCTTAACACATTGACGGCCGGTCTACGATATATTCATACCTGGAAATTGGCCTAAAACCAGCAGTTTTCAGTTGCCTTACTAATGCCATAGCTCTTCCACCGATTGCACTAGTGAGCTGTTCAAACCATCAAAAGATTCAGCAAGTCTTCTAGTCTGCACTCGAAAAAAATTTTTTGGTTGGGAGCTGCAGATTTTTTGTGAGTGATGTCATGAGTGAAGTAGTTTTTGGGCCATTTTGGCTCATGTTACCTGGCCTAGGGCCCAACCGCCAGACCCAAGTATTTCACCGAAGTTTTCATTGGAAACTAGGCTCGAGTCTGAGTCTTTTGAGCCTTTGATTGACTTTCTAGCTTTTCTGGTTCAAGAGTTATGATCTAAAATAAACAAAATTAATTAATTATCTAATTGACTAATTAGTCAAATATTTTCATTACTATAGATTATAACTTTTGAACCCGAAACCCCAGAAGGTCATCCAAAGTATCAAAAGACTCGAACTGTAGCCTAGTTTCCAAAAAAACTTCAGCGAAATGCTACCATCTAACGGTTTGGGCCCTGGGCCAGGTGAAGTGGGCCATGGTGGCCTAAAAGTTATCCACTTATAACGTCACTCACAAAAATCCGCAACCCCCAACCAAAAATTTTTTTCGAGTGCAAACTCCTAGACTTGCCAAGTCTTTTGAGCCTTTGAACAGCTCTCTACCACCTTTGGCGCCAGAGTTACACTCACGCAAAGCCACGTGCAATCCATTTTTTTGGCACGAAATCCTCAAAACTTACCAGACACAAAAGAGTTAAACCCTGGCAAATCAGCTTAAAACACATTTTAAACCGATTTTAAATGGTTACCCCTAACAACAGCTGTGCAACCATGTGACAAAGGTCACATATAGGTCAAATTTCGTAAAATTGACGTAACTCTTGACATACTTAACACTTTGAGAGCCGGTCTACAATATATTCGTACTTTGAAATCAGCCTAAAGCCAGCAGTTGTCAGCTGCCTTACCAACGTCATAGTTCCTCTGCCGATTACGCTAGAGAGCTGTTCAAGGGCTCAAACAGATCAGCTAGTCATCTAGTCTGCACTTGAAAAAAATTTTTTTGGTTGGAGGTTGCGGATTTCTTGTGAGTGACGTCATAAGTGAAGCAGTTTTTGGGCCATTTTGGCTCATGTTACCGTGGCTTGGTGTAGGAATTTATCTGGTCCAGTAAGCGCTACAGACCCAGTAAAAGGCTCAAAAGACTCGGCAAGTCTTGTAGTTTGCACTCGAAAAAAAAATTTGGTTGGGAGTTGTGGATTTTTTGTGAGTGACGTCATAAGTGGAGGACTTTTAGGCCACCTTGGCCCATTTCACCTGGCCCTGCCCAAACCGTTAGATGGCAGTATTTCGCTGAAGTTTTTATTGGAAACTAGGCTACAAGCCGAGTCTTTTGATACTCTGGATGACCTGCTGGAGTTTCGGGTTGAAAAGTTATGACCTAAAGTAACAAAAATATTTGACTAATTAGTTAATTGGATAATTAATTATTTTGTTTATTTTAGATCATAACTTTATAACCAGAAATGCTAGAAAGTCGATCAAAGGCTCAAAAGACTCAGACTCAAGCCTAGTTTGCAAGGAAAACTTCAGCAAAATACTTTGGCCTAGGCCAGGTAACATGAGCCAAAACGGCCCAAAAACTACTTCACTTATGACGTCACTCACAAAATATTTGCAAACCCCAACCAAATTTTTTTCGAGTGCAGACTAGATGACTGGCTGATCTGTTTGAGCCCTTGAACAGCTCTCTAGCGCAATCGACAAAGGAGCTATGGCGTTGGTAAGGCAAGTGACAACTGCTGGTTTTAGGCCGATTTCAAAGTATGAATATATCGTACCCTCGGCTCTCAAAGTGTTAATTGCATTATCTGAGGAGGAATTATGTGGAATTGGAATAACTTGGTGTTCTCAGTCTCTAATACATAAGATAGCAGTTAATAGATTGAAGATTACAACATAACTAAGTTCAGCATAATTGCAGGCAAATCAATGTTGATATAAAATTGTTTTCACGATCACACAGTCAAACCGTACACCACATTTTACTGTTTTTGTTTGTGTTACCGTAACTATTAGTCCTATAGGTAAAAGGGTAGTTTTAAACAAATTGTTGTTTTGAGTCAAATTACTCATCAGCAGCCTGGATTGAATGTTACGGCAGATCATGCCATCTCGATTTTCATATCTGGTCACAACAGAAACAACCTCAGTTACCAGTTTAACGTGTCTTTCCACAGCTTGGTTGTGACAAGGGTGCTGCAAGACCAGAGGTTGTTGTCAGCATTTCAGCAATCAAAGTATCATCGAAATCCATCACGACAGGTGGTTGAGATATATCCTTGATGCTGTCAAGATTTGTAAGCTCATAAAAGTGTGTATCTTCTACATTGATCTTTGAAACTTTAAATTGTTGGACTACATCTTTTCTGTTGCTTTCTAAGATAGATGATTCCATCTCTCTGGTTGTTGATGTTTCACTGCGCAATTCAAAAATCTTATCCACTGCTCTTCAATAAATGTCCTCATCATCTTTAGCTAACATTCCAAGAATTACATTTTCCGAATGTACGAAATGCGTTGCACTGTAGCACTTTCGTTGAAATGCCGCTTACCTTATCAACTGGAAACTGACGTACTGTTTCAATAAGTTTGAAAAAAAATTTTCCCTAATGGTAATCTTATTTTCTTTTTGAAAATTGAACCAAGCTGGAAAGTAAATTTTCAAACAAAAATCTATCAATTGCCCCAAACGTTTTGAAGGATGATTTGTTGATGTGTAAAAACGACAAATGTGGCAGGCCAAAGTCAGTCATCTTGAGTGAACGATAGGGCTGATCTGAAGCTTTTGCAAATCAGGGTCCCAGCATCCTCACATGACTGCTAAGTATATTCCTTATCATTGATCTGAACTAAGATCAAGCACACTATCAAGCAATTTTAGAAAATTTGCATTTTCATTTAGTTCAAAGTTTTTCACTGGCCAAGTTGATGCTTTTCCATTCAGTTTCTTTCACATAAGCCCAGAAAAACTGTCAGGACTTTTTGTTGTTCCATCCAGTTCAAGAAACATGTCTTAGAGGCAATTTGTTGCAATACAAAAGGCATACTACCCATTGCAGTGGTCTCCTCAGTTTTTCTTCGAAGAACCTAATGCAGTTCGATCTGTTCCAACAACATTTAGTGTGTCAACCTTTCATAGCATCACATCTCATTTGCTATGGTAATTCCTCTACGATCGTGTGGACGTGGAAAGACATGCGTAAAATAACAAGCACCAAGTTCGCCAACAACAACGTGTTCTTGAAGTTCAGTTTTTTAAAATAATACTTGCCAGTTTGTGCATAATGTTCAATCAATAAGGTAGGGTCATTTCTTCCATCAAGGTAGATCCCGTCAATGAAGTTGTAAAATACTGCTTCTTCTTCACCAATTATGTATTTCTACTTTTCTCTTTCTGTTCGCAACTTGTTTTTGTCAATGACATAGGTTTTGTCCAAATCCGTAATTAAGCCGGCACCTTTCAATGCAGTATTTGCTACAGCTGCATTTGCCCTGTCAGATAGTTGATAACGTTCTGACATCATAGCTAAATTTGGCCACTCCATCCTGTTTTGCTCATTTGGTTCTTGTGAAAACATCTCTTCCGAAGACATCGACTCAGTTTATGAACTTTGACTAGGTTTATGAATATTTTGACCAAATTAATGAATTTTGACCTTTTGGTAACCTCTGTCATGTGGTTGCATGATGGTTGCTAGTGGCAACCACCTAAATTAATTTTAAAACCTGTTTTTGAGTAGTTCGCCACGATTAAAAAAAAAACTTTTTCAGCCTTTTTTTCGACCCACCTTATCCCACATAGACAATAATAAGTTTGTTGTAACAAGTTAAAAAGCTACAAGTTAAGAAGTTTACTTATTTACAGATACTAAATGTGCATACAAGGAGAAACATGTGTATCAGCCTGCTTTTTTTTCACTGAGACATTTTGGTCATTTGTCCTGAAGTAGTATCAACATGTTGGGATCTGGTGTACAACATGCTCGCACTTTGAAATCATGTGTAAGGAGCCACTTTTCTTGCATCACTTTGCACCACCATAACTTACCAGCCGATTTTGGTTTACCAAAATGTTTTTTTTTGGCCATAACTTTTGAACCAGAAACATTAGATGGGCAATTAAAGGCTCTAAAGACTTGTATTATAGCCTAGTTTCCACTAGAAACTTGAGTTAAAAAATTGGCTCTTGGCATTGGCACCCAGGACCTGGTGACCTTGGCCAAAAATGCATAAACCTACCCAATTATGACACCACCTACAAAAAAAACAATATCCAAAACTTTCTAATATTTTTAAAATCTGAACTAGAAGACTTCCCGTATCTTTAGAGGGTTTGAACAGCTCTCTAGCTGAATCGGCTAGCAAGTCATGGTGATGCAGAGTCACGCAAGAAAAGTGGCACACGCTGGACTTAAAGCGAATCTACCAGCTCCAAAGGTGTTAAAACTCATTACTCACAATAACAGTATTCACTAGCCTACCTTTTCGAACATTATGACCAAATTGACTTCGAAAACAAAACCCAAGTATCAACACCTTTATCAATCAAAAAAAATCTTGATCAATACCACAAGTTTCTGATCCAAGATCTGCAGATAAAATTGCTATTGAAATATTCTGAAACTTTCTCACCAACCTTGAGCATCACGATAAAACTCGTTTCTGACTTCAAAAAAGAAAGGATGCCCAGCCATATCAAATATATTGACTTTTAACTCATTACCATCAACTTGGACTCTGCAAAAATGAGATATGTTGTTGAAGCTGGTTCTATTTTATTGAAAATTAACAGGTTTACTGCGGCTTTATGTTAAGTTGTAAGTCAACATGGATTAACTCTACAACTTTGCAGTTGAACATACTTTTGAGGATCATGTATTTACTACTTGGTCGGGCTTAACTGTGTCCACTACTTATTAAAAATGATATCAAAAAATCAAATTGAGCAAAAACTGTTGTGTTAGTGACCACTATTATCAAGGAAATATTTGTGGTTGACATGAATAATTTACACAATGATTGTCAAAGATTTGTTATTTCAAAAATTAAGTCATACTTAGTAACTCCATAGTCGATTCCAACAGTTGGTAAGTACTTGCTGACAAATCTTCTTTCACAATATCTTTTGATAATACAACTCTAACAAAAAAATTACACCATGAATGAACATATTTAAGGTCAATCTTTTGCAAAAACAGAGCAATCTGCAGGGTTTACAGTTCAGATATAAATGCATCACAAAGTGAAGCAAACTTGAAACAAGTTTCAGAAACTTTTCATCGTAAGCATGTTAGAACTGATTATGGAAAGAAAATGTTGCAATATGTAGGACCTGTTGCATGGGATTGCATTTCTAATAAGATTAAAACTTTACCATTGCATGTGTTTTCTTATCAAGAGAAATCACAACTGCTTGCTGGGTATTGACTCCTTTATGTCATACATATGTCATTTGTATGACGTTTTTGAATGGTACACCTTTTTCAAACTCATGATTTATGCCTCACCTGCAGCATTCAAATTTGACTGTCATTAATTATAGGCTGGGCTTGATTAGGTGACTGCTTTGACCATCTTTTGCCTAACCTGTGCTGTTTGTTTGAGCTTTGTCAGTTGAACATTTATTATGTACTTGCAGTGCAAACATGACTTAAGTTGAAAAATGTTATTTTTGCAAGGATTATCTATTTTGGACAATAAGATTATTTATTTATTCTATTCAATGCAAAAGCGTGTCTAATTTACCACTATTCATTTGAGATTCACAGGCCCATCAAACTCTTGTTATTAATTATGTTTAAGTGTACCTTACGAGATGCTGCTTACTGTGGAGTACGCAGTTTTTTATGCCTTCTGTTTTACTCAACACTGATGCGTCTGTGGTTTTCTGGACTGGCCGATCCGTTTGAGCCTTTGAACAGCTCTCTAGCGCAATCAGTGGAGGAGCTAGGGCGTTGGTAAGGCAACCAAAAACTGCTGTTTTTTAGGCCGAAATCAAAGTACAAATAGATCGTACACCGGTTATCACGCAAATAAAATGCAAAGCATGTCTTCTAAATGGCATCATTTTACCCCGCACTACTTCAACACCAGGGTTAGGGTTACAGTTTGTTTTTAGAACATCACAGAAGGTCAAATTAACATGGCAAAACTATATTCCCATGGTGAAATGACAATGTTCAAAAGTTATGTACCCAATTCAATGTATGCTACCTGCACCATATGACAATATGGTATGTGTATTTTAAGGTATGTAAGGTTGTTAAGAAGTCACTATCGATGAGTAAGTTAAGTTTTTGCACTGATGTCAACCCCTGTAACCAGAAAAAAAAACATCCCACTAATCAGAACATTTCACTGGTAAGAAAGGAAAACATCAAAATGTTGGCATTGCAAAGTAAAATTTAAGTACACCGTAGCAATATCGCATGAAGCAGCAGTCAAGCATGGGCACTTGGCTCTATCAACAAAGAAGTCAACGATGAAATGGAGGTCTAAAAAGGCGGCACAGAAATTGAAATATTGTATTGAGAAGACCTATGAAGTTGAAGTGAAGTCATCTTCCTCAGCATTAGAAGAGAACGACAAAGATTTATGTTTGTTTTGTGCCATGTTGGAAGAACCGCAAGCAATATACAAAGATCCACTTCTTGTATAGAACATGTTCAAATTTTAACCCAATCCCCTTTCACCACCAAAGAAAGAACAATGAAAGAAATTGGTGTCTCAAACCACCTTGTGAAAAAAGCCAAGCATTGAACAAAGAAAAAGGTATTCTAAGAGAGTACTCTAGGATTTTTCACCATGCTTGCCAGACACACACCCTTTTTCCTTTATTCACAGGAATTATTCAACTGTTTTCATCTTTTTCATAGAATTCAACAAGTTTTTGCTTCAGCTGAGGTGACATTGCTTTGCCCTTGTTCTTGGTGCCCTCTTCTAGAATGCCCTTTTCCTTATACTCTGCTCTTCTTTACTAAGTGGTTCGAGGCACCGAATTCTTTTATTTTTCTTTCTGTGGTGAAGGAGAATTGGGGTTAAAATTAGAGCACATTCTGTACAAAAAGTGGATCTTTTGATTATTTCTTGTAGTTCTTCCAACATGGCACGAAACAGACATATATCTTCTTTGTGGTTCTTATTTAAATCTAAGTCAGATGACTGCAATTCAAGTTCATACATCTTCTCAATACAATATTTTAATTTCTGCACTGGTTTTAGAAGCTTCTGCTTCCCCATCGACTTCTTCCATTTAATTCTACAAAGAAAATGTCCTTTTAAAAACTAATAGTGACACTATCAATATCATTGATATCCTGTTGGGGTGAACTTGTATCCATTAGTTCTTTCTTTTCATGCTTTGGTACACCACCATTTGGTTCAGTAGACCCTCCAGTTTGTGCAGCACTTGGCATATCTTTCATTTCTTTATTCAGTCTAATTGCACATGTGCTGCAGTGTTATTCACTAGGAATTACATTTGGAGGTGGATTTTTCAGTTTCTCATAGCTACAAAGGAATCAAAATTATTTTGTCCTTTGCTTGTTTGTATGAATATTAAATGGATTACTACAATTTCTTTGTTGCAATGAAAGCTTCTTAAGCAATTCTTTCTCATGATGGAAACAAATGGTTTGGATATGGTGTACTTAGATTTTACTTTGCAATATCAACATTTTGATATCTTCCTCTCTTACCAGTGAAATGTTCTGTTTAGTGGGATGTTTTTTTTCTGGTTACAGGGGTTGACATCAGTGCAGAAACTTAACTTACTCATCGATACTGACATGTTAACAACCTTACATACCTTAAAATACATATCTCATATTGTCATATGGTGTAGGTAGCATACATTGAATTGGGTACATAACTTTTGAACATTGTCATTTCACCATGGGAATATAGTTTTGCCATGTTAATTTGACCTTCTGTGATGTCCTAAAAACAAACTGTAACCCTAACCCTGGCATTGAGGATGTGCATGGTGAAATGATGCCATTTAGAAGACATGCTTTGCATTTTATTTGCGTGATATTAACCAAAACTGTTTACATATGCTAATTTTAATTTGTGATTACTCAAAAACGAAAAATTTTACGTATTCCATCTTTTGATATGTTGTAGGTAACAAATAGGGCTACGATATCAGATGGTGATCAGAATTTTATAATTTGATCCACGGAGTCAATCTCAAGGTCAAAAGGTCATCATCCCAAAATTTACCCAAATCACAAAAATGATGTCAAATTTGAATACCTGGATTTTTCCCCTTTTCAAAGATATCTTACTTTTCCAGATTGGACCACTAGTTCAAAAGATATGGGGTTTTGAAGTTGGGTGCCCCCCCTTATTTTCTCAAAATTTTACAAAAAATTACCCCCCATATCTCGGAAACCAATCATCCGATCACTGAATGATTTTAGATTTGAGGTTTGGGGGCTGAAACCAACATGTATGCCAAATTTCATTAAATTCTGAAACGGTAGGGTTTAGAATTGTCTTTTTTTTGATGATTTGACATGGAATGACCCTTATACTACTGCGGAAACTTAAACTGGGCCACAGAAAACCTTCAACTGGGCCCCATGCAGCCCACGGGTTGGACATAGCTGACGTAGACGCAGACAGAGGGCGGCCAAGGGCGATAGCTCCACCAATTACTGTTGCTCACTTTCAGTAAAAATATTTGGCCCCCACAAAATTTTGGCTGGCTATGCTACTGTGATGAAGTACCACAGATACCCAGTACCCATATAGACAGCAGGGGATATACACAGAAGCAGATGATGAAAAAAAAAGGGTAGTAATCATAACAGCAAATAATCGTACACTAACTTTAAAGCACCTCACCTTTCCAGATTCTGCATTTCCAATGCTAATCACTTTTACTCGCATACATCGGCAAGTTTTATTCTTTGAATCAACACACTTCGTCGCAGGCATTTTTCTTTCTCTTGTCAATGACCATTAATTACTGTACAGTTGCAGCATTGACTAGAGCACAGACCAAGGTGAAATTAGCCCAACACTTTCCAGTCAGGGTTGCCAAGTCTTCTTAGTTCTTACAACAGATATACCAAATTGTCTAAAAATACACCAATTTTAGTTAACCTCAGTGTATTAGCCAGTGTTGCCACATGCCACTTGCCTTTTTTCAAGGAATACAATAGCTATTGCTTTCTGAATGTTTCTATTTTCTGTAAGTTTTGTTGTCCCCTTGTGCAGTATTATTTTCTTTGCCTGTTAAGCTACCTTGAATGCCACATGGCCTATGGTGAAACCACAGCATTGTGACATATTTCATTTTAGTTATATGCCTAATTTATGATATTTATTTATCTGTAACAAAAACCTAAAATGTAAGGTAGTGGCTACAGAACCGCCTGTGGATCTTCATGTTTGAAACCTATGGGGCGCCGTTTGTAAAAATATTATATCTGATAGATTTAGCACAAGAACTGCTATCTCTGCGCAGATTTAGCTATCTCTGTGCAGATTTAGCTATCTCTGCGCAGATTTAGCTATCTCTGTGCAGATTTAGCTATCTCTGTGCAGATTTAGCTATCTCTGCGCAGATTTAGCTATCTCTGCGCAGATTTAGCTATCTCTGCGCAGATTTAGCTATCTCTGCGCAGATTTAGCTATCTCTGTGCAGATTTAGCTATCTCTGTGCAGATTTAGCTATCTCTGCGCAGATTTAGCTATCTCTGCATGCATATATAGCGCTGAAGCGTGACGGAGGAAAGCATGGTATCCTGTCTGAAGAAAAACTTGGTGTTCTGACCCATTTCTGAGTTAAACAATTTGAAATTCTTTCCAATTCAATGGCAAGGCTAGAATTCTCTTGACCTTGTGTTCCAAATATATGAACAAAATATTAAAGTCATGAACTGCATTAAGTTGATGATCATAACAACAACAACAATTTTATTCTTTTTTTACCTCAACGCAAATACACTTAACAATACAGACACAGTAAGGCCGGGAGGCGGCGAAAAGACACTTCGGTCATCCCGTCTGCCACCACCCATAATGAGTTAACCACATGCTCAAAATCATCATTAAGTTCACATACGAACGAAAGGGCAGGAACACGTGAGAACAAACATTCACTCATGACAGGTCTGACAGAAACACTTGCACGAAATCTACAAGATTGCAATGGCTAAATAATAATTACCACACTTTGAACATTACAAGGTTGAAGTTACTGCAGAGTGTTAGTCTACTGTAAAACTGATGAGAAACTTCTAAAAGTAAAATCTTACCAAAAATGCGAAATACTTTACTATAACATTGTCAGTCACACTACCGAGTGCAGCAGTTTTCAGATACTGTACAGTATGAGCGTAGCATATTATACCAATGGTAACCAAAAGATTATTATCACTGACTGGTCACTGAACTAAACATCTGTACAAAATCTATTGATCGCAAGGGCTAAATCATTATTACACACTTCAAAGCAATAAAAGGTATAAGTGCCACGGTGTTACTATAACAATGAGTGACATGAATACCGTCCAAAAAATACAAAAAAGGCAAAATAAAATGAAAACTTAATTTTACAGTGACAAACCAAAAAAATGGCCAAATTTTACAAAATGGCCAAATGCGTTTTTTCACGGCCAGCGCAGTTAAAAATGGCCAAATCTTTCGAAATTGGCCATTGAATTGCCAGTCTGTAAACCCTGGTCGTGCTTGCTTCACTTACTCATCTGTACATGTCTCAACTCTTCACCCATTGCTTGACCACCATCACCTGTGATATACTATGTTGATGACCAGGTATTCAAAGGTGAGCGGATATTGATTTTTTAACTCCTGATCCATATCCGAAAAAACTTTTGCATATCCATATCCAATCCTTATCTGAAAATTTCTGAAATTTGGTATCCGATATCTAGCCGTATCCGATTGCAACATTGGCTAAATATGCAACAAACTGGCAGTGGTTATAAGTCTGCCAGTAGACCTTCATTTTTGAAAACTTATTCATCCGTCACCTATAGCATGACACTAATCCATTACAAGTGTGCAGTAGACTGCACTACGGTAGAAACGTAGTAAGCCCAAACCTAAACCTAAACGGTAAACCTAATACTTAAACCTAAACCGTGAATCTGACCACAAAAGTTTGGAAACTTTTCAAAAAATAAATAAAAATGGTACCATGAAAAGTGCAACCACTACTAAAGCGAAAGGTGTCCGATCATGGCCCAAGTCAACACGAAAACCATTTACACAATAAGACACGTCTACATGACTACCATGACAGTGCTGCAAATGTTGCAAACTCAATGTTCTATTCTAACTGTGTCACTGCCAGCAAACCTATAGCCACTTCCAAACAAAAACACCTTGTCATTTTGTGACCCAATCCATAAAAATAACATCACATGTTGTGCACTTTCAATCAGAAAAAAAGAAACATAGGATAGCGTGCATTTTTTGCCGCCAGAGGTATAGCTCTGCTGTGGTCATTTTTCCATTTGAACTGCAGTGTATCTGGCTTTGTCCACGTATAACACTGAGTTCGTGGCACTAGCATTGGATACAATGAACCTGGTCGAGTTGGAATTCCTACTATGTGAGTGGCCGTCGTTTGGGGTCTCAGCATTGTTGTTTCGGCTCAGCTAATAGAGATGACTCTTTTTATGGGAGAACTTTTGATGTAAGCTATAGTACTTTTTTAATAAGTTTTGAAAATTAGACACAGGTTTGCCATTTGGATTAGGGTTATAGGTTAAATGACAAAGACGATCCGCTAATCCAAGTATAATCCTTGTCATGTGACCAATTCAACCAATCTGGTTCAGATAATTGCAAAAGAGCTGCAGCATTCAATCAATTGGTAAAATAAAGAAAATAGATTTTGTAGCTCTGAGAAGAGATCACAGTATGAAATATAATAAAAGTATGTAGCTTACAAAACTACAAACTTAAACTGTCTTTTAGCAAAGGTTGACTATACAAAACTTTAGGTAGCCAACTTTAGGTAGCAACTTTAGGTAGCCAACTTCTAACCAAAAAATAGCTTAAACGCTGAAATAGACCAGGGATGGCCAATAGATCGATCGCATCAACCGATTGATAGCCTAAAGTCACTTGGTCGATCGCGCCTGATTTTACATTGGATTGACAAGATACCTAAAAGAACACTTTTCAATCAATATTCTAGAAAGTACATAAAAAATATCCATCAATTGGTTGGTCACATACATTCTTTGGTGTCTACTGCAGTGGCTGACCACAGGCTAGCTCGGCACATCATTGCGTGACAATCATGATTTTGGTGTAACACTAACAGACACTTTGTTTTTTGCCTTCTGTATGTGCACCAAAGGCGATGGTGCACTGTAACAGTGTAAGTGTATTTGCGCATGTGATACTCAACTTTGGCATATTGTATTTGTGACTTTATTACCGACCAGTCGATCGTGAGTTATCAAGAAATTTGCTAGTCGAGCCCAGTCGAAGACAAGAAGTTGGCCACCCATGAAATTGACTATTATTAGCCTACACAACATACACATTCACATATGCCACTCAGCACAACAAACCAGCATACCAGCAATATAAGAGCAGCTTACTACTTCCACTTGGCCGGAAAAAATTAACGATAAAGTAACAGGAATGATCACTGATTGTGATGATGAATGCACCACATGCTGACAATTCAAAACCATAGCAAAGTAAACACTGCCACCATCATTTGTGATATCTTGAATCACTATCAGGAAAATTTTTTATAGAAATCAAAGCAATATCCTGATCCTGCCCTGATCCAAAGTTTTTCAAAAATAAATATCCAAGTCCAATCCTGATCCGAAAAAATTGCAAGCATCCTGCAGGATATCCAATCCTGATCCTGTCCATGCTCACTAGAGGTGTTCGGACTCTGATTTTCTTGAGTCCGGATCCAATGCTATTTTGCAAATTTTGAATCCGATTCCAATCCGGATTTGGTACCAACTACCATTCAAGCAATCCGACTCCTGTTTGAGTCCGGTTAAATATATGTCAACCAAACAAACAGCAACGTTTTTTTCAGTAAACACAAAATCCAAATCCAATCCGGATCCGGCTACAGAGAAAAAACTCACTCCTGATCCTGTTGGAAAATATCTCCGAGAGTGCAGGCTGGGGCTGTACCGGTGTCGAGCGAAATTTCTGACTTATGGTTTATTGTTTCATATAACTCAGCCAACAAGCAGAAGTATCATAAAAGCCATCGCATGCAGTAAACCAACTATTAGCGAACATTAGAGCAAATGAAAACACAATGGGGCAATAGCTGATCAGTGTAAACAAAGAGGGGTGCTGTGTCATATAGGATTGGCGAAAGACTGTGGCGGTCATCTAGTTAACCAACCCCGTTTATCATTTTTTGACAAGTGTTGAGAAACAACAGTTGGACATCAAATAAGAATAATGAAAAGGAAAACAAAAACAAAAAAACGAATGAACGCAGAACATGGTGAAGAAAATGTACAGGTGAAACCGCATGCCTATGTACACAGATGAGTGGATCGAATTTAAGTGAAGGATTTTGGTGTGGTTAGAATATTTTTAGCAATATAAAAAAATAAAAAATAGTACTAATAAAAAAGTAAAAAAGTTACAAAAACTAATTAAAGAGGTACAAAAGAAAAAATCAAAATATAAAAAAACAAAAGGTGTACTTATATGCCGAAAAGCATAGAATGTGCACACAGAAAATACGAAAAAGTAAATGTACACAAAAAATAAGAAGAGTTAGAGAATACTAGAATACACAGTATTTTGTTCTGGACAAGGGAAATGTTGCTTGCGAAATTTCTGACTTCACACCATGTACGCATGCACTGAGTAATATTCTACATACCAAATACGCTGATGAAACTGATTTTTTGGCCTGAGGAATTCGTATTTATATAAGTGTGTCGGGTTTGGGTTTGGGTTAGAGTGAGAAAAAGTAAAATAATTCAGGTCAACGACTAAGTCCAAAAATTTTCAATGGTTAAAGTTCTTCCGGTGCTATGGCTTGTTGTGGGTACCTGGCATCTAACCAAAATGTTTTAATTTACACAACACACATCAAAAAAGTAATTCCCAGACTTTAATTCTTTATTCTGAGAAGCGAAATAACTGAAAAACAATAACAGGTCAGAAATTTCGCAGAGGTCAGAAATTTCGCTTGACACTGGCTGGAGAAAGCTAGCTGGCAGTTGGACATGTGCAAAAAAAGTTGGAATTGTACAGTGACGGCTGAAATAAAGACCTGAAAAATTATGACTAGAGAAGCCAGCCGGCAGTTGGAGAAAGTGCAAAAAAAGGTTGAATTGCACAGTGACGGATGAAAAGAAGACTCGAAAAACAATAAAAAGACGTGGAAAATTGCGTGGTGGCTGTGTCGGCTCAGGTAACCCAGAGGGGAGGTGGCAAGAGTGAAGCAATTGCATTGTAAGTTCAATTCGCTTGTAATTTCGGTTTGATTGACGTAACTTGCACTTGCACTCCCCCCTCGGATCTCCACTGCAGAGCTTCCTTACAACTCTTGGCTTAATTGCGAGTGGTAGCGGTACACTGTCTAATGTCCACCACAGCAGCAGGTAAGGTTGCCAGAAGTCCTTGAGTGCCAAGAACTGTCCTTGAATTTGCTATCAAAACGCGTTTTGTCCTTGATTCTTGAAAAACATCTTGTTGTCGTTGAATATTTTCCGGCGTCCTTGAAACGTCTTGAATATTTTTAAAAAGTTTCATTAAAGAACTATTGATTAGGTTGAACATTCACGAATCAAGAATAAACAACGTAAATGAACAGAAGAATGTATAGATTTGTTCCACCTTAAACAGTTGTGTAGTAAAAAGTGACTTATTGAAGAAAGGTTGTGTCGTCATAATACGTTTTGTTTATTTTTCAATTTCGTACATGGTTAAGATAACCTGACTTGCCCATACGTGATTCAAGTTTTCTGAAAATAGTCCACCGTAGACCGTACCAGTCCCGTCGCCACGGGGGGGCTTTTGGGGGCTTAGCCCCCCCAAACAAAGCTCCAAGATCCCCCAAATTGAAACATGAAACACTATAAATCAGTGGAGTTTTTGTCAATTTTTAGAATGTCAAGCCCCCCGCACAAATCGAAAGCCCCCCTGCAAAAACCAAGCCCCCCTAGTGAAAACTTTCTGGCGATGGTTCTGGACCGTACCCAGTGGTGTGTAGAGGGGAGAGGCAAACTGAGCGACGGCTCCGGTGTCAAGCGAAATTTCAGACTTGTGAAATTTCTGACTTTGCGCCATGTGCGCATGAACAGAGTAATAATCTAGATATCAGATACGCTGAGAAAATTGATGATTAGGGCTTAGGGATTAGTGTTTAGGTAAATGTGTCGGGTTAGGGTTAGAAAAAGAAACATAATTGAGGTTTTACACTAAATCCAATATTTTTCAGTGGTTGTAGTTATTCCCGTGCTTTAGCTTCTTGTGGGTGTCTGACGTCTAACCAAAAATTTTAATTTACACAACACACATCAAAAAGTAATCGCCAAACTTTATTCCGTTGCTCTGAGAAGCAAAATCAATGACAAACAATAAAATTCATAAATTTCGCAGAGGTCAGAAATTTCGCTTGACACCGGGAATCCAAAGCAAGGTGGTCATCCAAAGAGTGAAACTGCAAATATTAAAATGCTGTAGCAAGATGATTTTTCCTATTGTAAGGATGCAAACACATGCTGCATGGATTTGATTTTTCGAAACTTGTTTTCTTCGTCAACACTAGTTTTTACGTACTCAAACGCCATTAATTTCTCACCATCCTCAATACTAGGGACCTATATACTCTAGGTGCGCGGCGCACATCCAATTAAACTGACAGTGACGTGACTTTACCCAGATCAAGCTATGAAGGGAAAATCACAAAAATGGATTGAAAAATACTTACGGCCGTTGATTTTGAGCCAAATTTCAAAACTGTCCTGTTTCAACTTGCTTGGTTTAGCTGACTTTTTCATGCATCACTAGTTTCCCATTTCGGTTTTTGATGTGGCAACCCTGAGTGTGCGCTAATGCAGCTTTACACCTGTGCGCAGATCATTTCAAGCTTCGTCACTATTTGGCAGTTCAAGCGGATTCAGTCCCGTCGCCACGGGGATGCTTTGGTGCAGTGGCGATTCTAGAATAAAAAAACTGGGGGGGCCACTGCTGGGCCAAGGTAAAAAGTAGGGAGGGCAACATAAGTGTCTTTCCTGCATGGTGATTTTCCGTTGTAATGAAGATTGATTTGCTATGATTAACCCTATCAAACCCAACATAGGCTTGTGAATATCGTCAGAACCGTTGCCAGAAAGTCTTCAAATCGTTTAAAATTTTGCTGGCTGAACGTTATCTGCTGTATATGTTAATCAAACAAACTTGAATGTGAAATTAAGCACTATGGGGTCCAAGCAGGAGGCTAGTCAAAAATCTGGGAGGGCCATGGTCCACCCAGCCCCCCCCCCCTTAAAACCGACGTTGCTTTGGTGGGCGTTGCCCTTACAGACAAAGCCCCCAAATTAAAATATGAAATACTATAAATCAGTGGAGATTTTAACAAATTTTCGATATCAAGCCTCCCTGCACAAACGTAAAGCCCCCCCCCCAGTAAACACTTTCTGGCGATGGTTCTGGGCGGATTGATCATAACGGCTCACACAAACGCGTATCTGTTCTGTCCCCCCGGTAGTTGTACACATCACAGCTACATAAATACCGTAGAAATGAAAGTTTTCTTGCGTACTTTATGCTCATTTTCAATTGTTGTGTAGGCTAGTTCAGCAAGTTTCAAACCGTCAACCCTGGGTGTCCGTCATCCAGCCGCACACCTCTGCTCAACAGCTATTCAACGAGATAGCCATGCAGCCATTTTTTGTGAACTGCCCCATCGTAGCGTTGAGTGTGTTTTTCTGCACTCTTTGAATGCACAACTTTATATTTTTGCAGTTGTGAACTGCTCTGACGTAGCACTGAGTATGTTCTACTCCTCGTTTTAACGCGTTGCTGGATATTTTTGCAGTTATGAATTGCTCTGTCTTGGCGTTGAGTGCTGTGTTTTGCTCCGGTCTCCAACTTGAAGCGCTAATTAATTTATGTGTATTACTGTTACAATTGTAGGCTACAATAATGAGTAAGGAGAGTGCGTGTAGAATAATATGCAAGCTGTGTCAACAAACTTCGCCAAACATTAAAATGACATCATGTTGTGACATCACAAACAGCGTATATCCAATTGCTTTAACCATCATACGCCACTCCACTGCTAAATACTAGAATTTGACAGGGGGCATACCGTGAAGCAGTCGTCCCGTGCGTTACCGGTGTTGCAGTTGACTGCATCACCTTGAACTACTGAGGCAATTCACTCTACTACTACCAGGTTGCACTATCATTATACAGGGATAAGTGAACTACGATAATTCGCGTGTGGTGACTATCACAGTGACTTGTAACTTATGGGCACCATCTAGCGGTGACCATTTATTTACATGTGGCGCCATCTACCTGCCGCCACATCACTTCGCTCCCCATTAGCTTAAAGTTCTATCACCTATCATCCATACTTTAGCTCTCAATTCACAAGTTCGATCCTTACCCTTGGTTCAAGACGACCCATCTTCAACGGAGGGTGTCACTGAGAGGGGCTTATGGTCTTTCTCTCAGGTCCCTTATCGGGCGCCATTTGTTGCAGTTGACTGCATCACCTTGAACTACTGAAGCAAGCACAAGCGAAAGATGGCAATTCGGGGCATTAACTAACAGGAAAGCAACCAGCAGCAACAGAGCTCCCTCAACGAGTTCACTCTACTGCTACTAGGTTGCACTATCATTATATAGGGATAAGTGAACTACGATAATTCGCTTGTGGTGACTATCACAGTGACTTGTAACTTATGGGCACCATCTAGCAGTGACCATTTATTTACATGTGGCGCTATCTACCTGCCACCACACCGGACCTCTTCACGCCACTGACCGAACCTCATTGAAAAGAATGTCCTTGAAAAAATTTCAAGTGATCTGGCAACCCTAAGCAGCAGGCTATAGCTTAGTCACAAAGATGGACATAGCTAGGGCCCACATGAGCTACGCGCCTCTAAAAGCGAGAAACTACTGATGCATACACATTAACTCCAATGATTTGCCGTCTATTTTGATATTCATATAGTTATTATGCTAAAGCTTCTTCATCAAAAGTTGTAGCAGAATTGACTGAGCATGATGACGTCATAACACCACTGCTGAGAGGAGCCCCGTGCCTGAGTCTTGCATTGGGCCCCGCGGAGTGCAGACAATTGAGACCAATTCATTTGAGACCATTCGTATGAGACCACTTCATTTGAGACCACGTTCATTTGAGACCACGACATTTGAGGCTTGTTCATTTGAGACTACATTCATATGAGACTTTTTCATTTGCGACCACATTCATTTGAGACCACGACATTTGAGACCTATTAATTTGAGACCACATTAATTTGAGACCATATTCATTTGAGACCACATTCATTTGAGACCACAGTCATTTGAGACCACATTCATTTGAGACCACACTCATTTGACCTCACATTCATTTGAGACCACATTCATTTGAGACCACATTAATTTGAGACCACATTCATTTGAGACCACATTCATTTGATGCCACAGTCATTTGAGACCACATTCATTTGAGACCACACTCATTTGACCTCACATTCATTTGCGACCACATTCATTTGAGACCACATTCATTTAAGATCTATTCATTTGAGACCACATTCATTTGAGACCTCATTCATTTGAGACCACATTCATTTGAGACCACAGCCATTTGAGACCACAGTCATTTGAGAACACATTCACTTGAGACTACATTCATTTGAGACCACAGTCATTTGAGACCACATTCATTTTAGATCTAATTCATTTTACGCCATGTCACAGTGAAGCTGTTTTGATTTACTGTGAATCACATTTTTATGATCTACCTTCCACTTCTTTGCGGGAATTAACGTTATCTGCTAAAACAGTCGCGTTTCTAGAGATCACGTGTCAGACGTTTTGCTCACACGCAGTTGCATTTCTCTTCTGAAAAGCCACGAAATTTTTCTCCTGTGATTTTTTTGACCAATGCAAAACGATATTTTTTTCTCGTCTTTCATTTTTCAGTTAAAAATTGAAACTATTGTGGCGCCTTGATAAGGAAAACGGGCAGGAACGCAAAACATGTAATTCTTTGATTGGTTTAAATTACATTTTAGAGGTGCAACAAGAACCGTAGCCAGAAAGTCATCAATAGGGGGCTTTACATTCGTGCAGGGGGGGCTTGACATTCATATTTGACAATAATTCCCCTAACTTATACAGTTTCATATTTCAATTTTGGGGGGCTTAGAGCTTTGTTTAGTGGGGCTAAGCCCATCAAAGCCTCCCCGTGACGACGGGACTTGGTGCAACGCTCCCTTCCAAACTCGAAGTATGAAGAGTTTTCTGGCCTCTGCGCTGCAGCGGCGTGCAGAGGTCTGGTGATGCCCGGGGCGACTGCTTGATCGGATGCCCCCCTACCAAATGCTAGTATTGAGCAGCGGTGTATGGTGGTCATTGTTATTGGATACACGCTGTTTATGACATCACAATATGACGTCATATTCAGGTTTACAACCAACGCTTTGGCGAAGTTTGTTGACACAACATGTATTTTTAGCGACGCCGGAGCATCGGTATGGCAGGGTGAGCAGTACAACAGTTTATGGCACTGGAAACTTATAAAAAACAAAAAATCGTTACCAGTAATGTTTGTTTCTGTTCATCATCAATGTTGACCTCAAAAGTAATAACAGAAATTATAGAAAATCATTCTTAATTTTCTGGGTGCTCGAAAAGCTGCAATGACTATGTTTCAAGTGGATCTTGATAAACTACGAAATTACCTATGATACTGTTATGAAAAGCAGTGGTGGTGGGGTGCAGAGGGTGTAAGCACACCCCCAAAAGTTTTGATTTGCTGGAAATCTGGGCAACATCCCTGAAAATCAGCGTAAAAATGACGCCCAACGTTGCTTGACTTTGAAAAAATAGCGCCCGAGTTTTGCAGAAAAACACATGAAGACCTTTTTGGAGGTCACACCAAAAAAAGTCTTAATGATCTTTGTGGGAGAGAATTTGTAGGCAAAAGTTACACAAAACTTTTCGGGGAGTTTGGGGAAATTCGGGCAAAAATCCTTCGCATACCCAAAACTTTGCCTGCTCCTAAACCTATGATGAAAAGGCACCTCCGCCCCCGTTGCTTCCCTTTTGAAAGTACAGAGTGATGAATGCCCCCGCCATGTCTTCATCTTCCGGCGTCTCTGTGCATATTATACACCAGGGTTTGGGAACCTATGGCTCGCGAGCCAGACGTGGCTTTTTTGATGATAGCATCTGGCTCGCTTGACAGTTTCTTAACACAATTGTTACGAATGAATTTTTTTCTGTAGTTTTCCATCTACCAGACTACAAAGCCATCAGCAACACCGTGCAGCACCAGAAGTCGCATTAACAGTAATAAGCGTGTTATTAAAGAGAAATTTCAGACATTTACCATTGTTTAAAATTGTTGGTTTTGGTTAAAAATGCCCACGCTAGTTAGTAAGTTAGTTGCATTAAGTGTTGAAAAATATTATATGGCTCTCACGGAAATACAATTAAAATATGTAACTTTCATGGCTCCCTTAGCCAAAAAGGTTCCCGACCCCTGGCATACACGCACTCTCTTTACTCGTTGTTGCAGGCTACAATTTGTCACTGCGATGAACATAAATTATATCAGCGGTATCCTAAGACAGCAGTTCATAACTGCAAAAAAACGCGTTAAAACAGGGGAGTAGAACACGCCCAATGCTACGTCAGCGCAGTTCACAACTGCAAAAATACAAGGCTGCGCAAATGTCTCGACGAATAGCAACGATCATAAGGTATGCGGCTGGGATGGCGGAGTACCAGGGTTGACAGTTTGAAACTTGTCAATTGCAGAAGAGTTGAGAATGCGAATAGAGTACGCAAGAAAATTTTCCTTTTTATTATGTGGCCGTTATATGTACAATTACCAAGTAGAAAGAATAGATACGGGCTTGTGTGCGCCATTATGATCAATCCGCCGGAACTGCCCATTGATGACGAAGCTGGAAATGAAGCACATATTGCAAGCACAGGTGTGCGACTGTATTAGCACGAAAAACGAAACGGGAAACTAGGGATGCATCATAGAATCAGCTAAATCAAGCACTTTGAAATTGGACAGTTTTGAAATTTGACTCAGAAAATAAATTAAACGTTAATAGTTATCTTCAGTGTTGATGTAATTGGACCCACCAAAAAAATCACCCATTTAAAAAAGCCCAATTAAAAAAGCAATAAAACCCACCAAAATCCCGCTCTTAACTTTTCCTTTGAAAATTGCACTACGAAGTAAAAGTAAAATAAGCAGCATACTCTATGTTAACTGCAATTTTTTTAATGAAGCAAAACGAACAGCAACGAAATTTGAAGGACTTGAAAAAAAGAGAAGAATAATTCTAACAGTTTGAGTAAAATCTACTGGTTATCTCCTTCAGCTCTGTAAAATCGATATATTTTAATCAATTTTTCTGCCTTCTCTGCATCCAAGCTGTTTCTGATCTTGAACCATACCAAACCATACAGTATATTGAAAAAATACACTATACAGATGCTGAACTAGCAGGGCATGTAAATAAATTTCACGTGAAATTGCAGAGTTTCTGTAGGATTGGCTTTTCTCTGTTTGCTGTGCGCATTCCTGCTAAGTTTTGCAACGTTGGAATGAACTGACCAACAACACTTTGCGAAAACAAAGATGAGGTGCATTTCTTTCCAATCAAATTAGAATGCCATGATAGCTACAATTTATTATTGTGTGATTCTGCAAAGGGTGATATTGCATAATGCTATAAAACAATTCAGAATGGGGTTTTTGTGTTTTTTTAAAAAAGAACCAAAACCTGTTTCTTTTCAATAAACCCAAAAAAAACGGATTGAAAAAAACAAGAGGGTTGAATTTTTTTTAAAAACGGTGTTTTTCAACCTTGACTATGTTTAAAAACTTTTTTGTGATTTTCCCTTGATCGCACGATCTGGAACAAGTCACGTCGCTATCAGTTTGATTGGGCGTGTGCCGTACACCTAGAGTAAAAGACCCTGGTAATAAAGAAGCTGAGAACTACTGGCATTCGCATACGTAAAAATTAGTGTTGACAACAAAACAAGTTTCGAAAAATTAAATCCATTCAACATGTAGGTTATTAGTAGATTTACAACAGGAACAATCATCTAGTCACAGCATTTAAATTTTTGTAATTTCACTCTTTGGATGCCCCCTGCCTTGGATGCCCGGGGACGGGGCCCCGTTCGTCCCCCCCTCTGCACGCCACTGCTGCGGTGTTTTGAAGTGCGGGCAGAGCCGAATTAAATGGTAGGGGGGCCCGGGGCAATTTTCACTCTAGGGCCCCTATGACGTATTTCCTGACGTCATCGTTTGTAAAAATTACGTTTTCGCTGATACGCAACGTTCTCGTTTGCTTTTTGTGGTAGTCGAGAATGTGCTTAGTGCTTACTCAACTGCACAGTGCACATACACTTAGTTGCGAGAAGGTAGTTTTTGATACAAACACTAGATTGTATTTTTACTAAGAAAAGATATTTCACAGGCTAGAGAGTGATTCGGTAAGAAACAACATTAACCCGAAGAAACAAGAGATACAACAAAAACACCAGAAAAATAACATGTCTAACACTGCCAGATTCTTGCGCTTTGCCTCCTATCAAACTTTGCCCATTTTAGCTCCTGAAGGCATTGCAAATTTCGGCATCGCGCTAGCCAAGCACTGCAATCTCGTTTTCTGCTCTTTCGTTATACAAATCGACTGATTAAAACCTTTTCTGACGGAACACGCATAGCATGTGGTGCAAATGGCTTGGCTAGCTTCGTATGTTTATTATGTAACACAACGATGGTGGCCATCAGAAGAAAAGTGCATTTCCACCATATGTTACCTTTATGATGAAACGAAGGGTCACAGTTCGGCTGGGCTACCAATAGACGCCACAGGAAGTTACAGGAGCATTTTGATATACTGTATACCAGTGGTTTTTAACCGGGGCGAGCGGGCCTGCCCAGGGGGCGTCAATAAATTTCCAGGGGGGCGTGAGCCTTTACGCGCCCTACAACATGGAAAGTTTTATCAACGAATTTACTAATAACTAAATTTGTTTTCACAGCTTATTTAAAGTCAGGGTGCTTGAAACAAATGACAGTCACTTTAGAACCACATCTATACACTCAGTGCCGTGGCAAGGTAGCCCCGTACTCCCCGGTCGGGGGGGGGCGACCATTCGTAGGGGCCCCACAATATATATTGTATTAGTAAGTTAGAGCCGTCTCTCCACCCTCAAGTTTTAGTCTTCTGGCTTTTGCCCTCAATTCAGAGCCGGTAGATTAAGCATGTAATATCATGACTCGTTAATTTCGATAAAGAATTGCGGACGTTCGCACACTATAGCAGTTTTTGTAAAGTTGTGGTTACGTCAGAACAAGGCCAATTGTTAATTAATAAAGTCTTGACCTTCGCCATTTAACTTCGCTGGCATCGCCCTTGTGCGTTGAAATTCTCGGGGAAATTTACGTCATAATGAATGTGCTATGGAGTGTTGTGCAATCGCTTTGTAGATGCGTACAGATAGAGAGACTAGGTTTCTAGTTCAATGTTAAAAACGTTTTCGTGAAAGCTGCTTAAGACAGGTTATGTAAAGTTGAAACGAAGGAAGGCTGTTGTGTCAGTTTATTATATATACGTCTGTGAAGATTGCGGTAAGACAGTCTACTTCCAAGTTTCGACCAGAAAAACCGGGGATAATCTCGATAAGTTTAACGCTCGCTTGCTCAATCTTAAAAAGCGTCTTCAGATTTAATCTCACTTGCTACATGTCATGATGAAGATGGATGGTGTCAGATTCCAATAAATTCGTTCGTATTAGAAGTGAAGGCAGAGGGAGTGTTAGGAAGCAGTTAGTTCTACGCACTGCTTCCATCTATCAGCTTTTGGTGAAAGCACCAAGTTGATTACACTGACTGGCTATTAAAATTATGAGGCTGTACAGCGACCACCAGGTGCTCTGTGATCATCGGGATGCAAATCACAAGCATTAATGAGACTGCCGGTCAAGGGCGTACGCAAGGGGGGTTGGGGTTGGGGTTAACCCCCCCCTT
>Ga0210059_1000500_pt1 | contig 50316 bp, 29 predicted proteins | sample Ectturendosymbi2_FD_188042 | JGI IMG/M metagenome (GOLD analysis project Ga0210059, IMG submission 188042) | Ecteinascidia turbinata endosymbiont from Florida, USA - Sample 2 (SPAdes) (version 2) | ecosystem: Host-associated > Tunicates > Ascidians > Unclassified | place: Key West, Florida...
GTTTATTTTTGCTGGCATGAGGCGTTTGTGAGTTTATACAAAAGTTAAGCCTGGACAGCATCTATTGCTTGATCTTTCACGTAGGCAGGGGCGCATCTAGGATGTCTGTTTGGCTGTCAACAGACTCCTTTGCACCAAAGGTACTCAGGATTAAAGTTGATAAAATATCAAGCGCTGTCACTGTAGGTCTCAAACGCGGGTGTTTTGGAACAGGCAACAGCCTACATTTCCCTTCTAACGTTGCATAGTACTATTACGAAGTCGAAACAACAACGTTACTGCCTTGTCTAAATGGTGCCTGCGCAATGACATGAAACAATCCACGTTTTTGAACACTCGGAATTGATACTGCGTCGAACGCACTTGTTTCTGAATTCTCTCCTCTGGAAGTGCCGGCTCTAATGCTGTCAGAATCTCATTCGCTTCATGGCGAGAGGACAGTCTCCAATCACGATCGTTTCGTTTTGCAGTTTCGGGCTAATTTTATCTGCTGTTTACACATACTAGGTTATGACAAAATTAAGTAAGTTTAGGCCTACCTCAACGTGACGCCAAGTAACGTGAGTTCGTTTCCACTGAAACTACATTTTCATAAGCAATTTCTCATATCGAAAGGCGCGACAGCTAGCCTCAAAAATTGTGTCCGCATTATCTGAACAAAATATCAGTCAAGCGTCGTATTTCGAAAATAGTCTTTTTGGAATTAAGCAGTTGACGATGTTTGCTGCACACGAAGTCCTATATTGATTTCGAGTAACTCACTTGGACATTACGATACAAAGTAATCAGAGCAATTGCAATTCAATCAAACGCAGTTGTGCAGCTGGTTGTAAGCATCGATTTTATAAGTGTATGTACGTTTGGATAAACAGTTCTCATTGCTGTGCGAGTGGGACAAGTGCCAGACCGAATCTTGCGCCTACACGCTTCACAACGGCAGTGCGAACTTTTGCACTTTGGTGACATTCCAAAGGAAAATACATTTCACATTTCATCACCGAAACGTCCATCGCCGAAAAGGCGGCGCCGAACTCTCCCATTTCGAAAGCCATCTGCCCACATCGAAGTCATTTTCATGAAGCGCTTCTTTCAAAAAGCAAACGGTGGAGACTGGAGAGTTTCTTCAATAGATTCAGAAAAAAAAGGTCGTGCTTTTCACATACACTGCCACTTGCAAGTAATCTATTTTTGGCGAGTTTAACACGTCCTTGCCATGTATTGACTCCTCAACCGAGGTGAAACTACAATAAAATGAAGTTTTTCATATGCACAATACGTTGTTGTCTCAAATTTCTGGAGCCCACCTGACCACAGTCTTGCTACTTAATTCTTGTTCATTCAAATATATCATTGCAGGCGTTTCACGCAACTGGTTTGAGAATTTCCGATCCCAGCGATCCCTCCTATCAAACAACGGCACTGGAGGGCTGCACGAATTATTCAGCAGAGAAAATCTGTTGAGTCACCGAAATGGTAGCATTTCGCGGTTGTTAGTTAACCACACACCCATCGAAAATACAGTTGGTGGCAACCTTGAATCCAAAACAAAGAATCGTTCTGTCGTTGAGACGGAGTTCGTTGCACGCAGCTCTGCAGACTTCGATGTCGATGCTGAAATTTCAGAAGCAGCTGAAAAATTTACCACAGTGAGTTGGCCGTATTTTTTCGTTTCGTTTTTCGCCGAAGACAAGAATTTTCTAAATTCGTATTCTTCAGCCCAACTGCTGAACCGACTCATCACGTTTGGCGTAAAGTTGCGCATAAGAAATGTCAAGCTTTCAATGACGCGGCTAATCACGCTAGTACCTGATGTGAGACAGAAATGCGAATGACTAACAAGCCTGACTGAAAGATTTTCGTGACAGTTTAAAATTACAGAAGAGTCTGGAAGAAATCTGCGTTTTGCACCGAACTGGCGAAGATCCGACAATCAACTTTGCAGTTGCAGACCAAGCACCGCAATGGCCTACCTTCACCCGCTTCACTTGCAAAGCACTTTATTGAAAACCGCAGTTGTTTATTGTAATTAACGTTTTGCTGGAGGGAGCGCGCTGTTTATTGTGTTTTTGGAGATTAAACTTGCTCTGATCTGTGTGACATGATGACCTTTTGAGAAGCAGTTGAATACTACGGTTTTTGACATTCTTGGGACTTTTTAGTTTAAACTGTTTGGAAAAAGCATTAAAATCAGTGAATCACTGTACCTGCATGAAAACTCAGAAAATTTCGAGTTCCGCCTTTAGACCAATGTCGCAACTGCGCGAATTCTGAACAGCGCCTCAGGCTCTGGGTTTTTTATATATATGTTATTGTAAACTTTATAATACAATTCAATTCTAGGAAGTGGCTGTTGTAATCCGGTTTTGGCAATCAGCACTTTTGTGGTGTTTGAAATTTTTGTTTTATGTTGTGTTTACAACAATAAGCAAAATAAGGTGCAAAAGTTTTCAGTTGCAAACGCTTTTGGAACCCAATAGGGATTGTCGTTTCTCTACTTCGCATATTTAATTACTTCATATGAATACCGAAGCTTTCATGAGACTTCTCTGCGATCAAACCTGACTCTCATTGCAGGGCTGCTGAGCAACAACAGTCCTGATCCTAACTGTTGTGTTGCGAAGGATCGAAGTTATGTTAAAACTACAAAAATTCTTTGTTTTTTAGATTCAACCCAATGTTGACTTTGTTTTCCACAACAAACTTCCGAAAAGTGGAAGTTCGACTATGAACAACATTCTCAAGATTTTGCGACGCAAGAATAAGTGCGTGGTTTGGATTTTTAATAAAATTCTGTGAAGCAGTTTAATATTAGACGATTGTGCTTGTCAGCACAGGTTATACCAACTCACAATTATTCTTGAAATTATTCCCTTATGGATTTAACTTTGCCACGAGGATTTGGATAACGAAATTACTATAGGAACGCAACCCACGAAAAATAAAACTCATAGAAATCCATCTGAGTACAAAGGCTCCAAGCAGCAAAACAACGTTAATATTACTAATTGAAACCTCACTAGCCTAGCGGATAGTTCCATGACAGTGGGGTCAAACAAATGAAACGCATAACACAAAACAAAGAGTTAAAACAAAGTTAAACTGTTTATTTGCAAGCCTTATAACAAAATACCTTTTTTAGAGGTGGTTCGATCGTTTGATGCAGGTTAGACTGCTATCGAGGCAAGATCGCAGGCAGATGTCAGTGTTTTTAAACATTCAATTCATTAACTCCAACTCAAGGTTGTATGGGCTATATGAGCATGAAAGCAATACTAAAAGCATTTGCATACTACGCTGCACAGCAAAAGCGGTAGCACATACACGCAAGCAAGACTAGGAGTGAACAAGCACAGATTAAAAACATGCAAGCGACTACCGCGGTCTCACAGGGTGAGATATGGGATAAAGTGCAGTTTCACAAAAAGCACAAGGCGTTTGAAGTGTGAGGAGAAAAACGTAACATAAAGATGTGCACCACTGAACAACTATGTAGAAAGTTGTTTTGCTTAATCTTTACTTGTTGATTCAAAGTCCTGAGTCAAGTTCCGTTTTTAATCAAGACATAAACCTGTCTGAAATAGCATCATGCAATAATTCAGGGTATGCCGAGAGTTCAGTAGAAATCTTATCCCAAAAGGAACAAGAAATGGTTGGTCTCGCAAGAAACGTCATAATAAAGTAAACCTTTGTAGCTTGCACTGAGTACTGTACAAAGAATGATACAACCAACTGCATTTGATTTAAACGTTTTTTGCTTTTATACGTATACGCTGGCAAAAAACAAAAACTTTTATTTTCTGGGTTAAATATACCACGTTGTTTTATTAAGATTCTATATGAATAATAGCTGATGATGCCCACTTCGTAGTCGACATTCACACTCTGTAAGATCTTAGTGTCTGATTCTTTGCTGAGAAAGGATTTCTTTCCATTGACAGTGTTGTTTTCTTAAGGTTTGATTTTACGAAATACATCAAATCATACACAAATGTAGTGAACTTAATCTGGTGCAGGATCACTAGAGTGCTTCCTAAGCTCATTATCAATGAGCAATACAGTGTGATAATTTTGCAAATCGTTTTAAGAGGTGTTCGAATGGTTTCTCTTACAATGTTCTCAGCAGTACATTGTTGTTTCCTAGTAGTAGTGGCAGCAGACATTAAAAGGTGTGTGACCGTTTGCCAGTGAAACATGGAGTTACGTGTTTCCTTCTGATCGACGCCTTTCGACGCTGCCTCTAATGTTTACAGACGCACGAAACAGAAAAACCGGTTTGCTCTCCGGTTGTTGGCGTCCAGCAGCGTACGAAACAAAGTTCAGGCTTACACTCTATTGTTCAGCGCAATTGGCGTCAGCAGTGTCTGCCGCGCCCGGAAATCCTGAGAACAAATCTATTTTGGCGTCTTTTGTGCAGGGCCGTCGCCAGCGGGGGGGCCAGTGGTGCCCAGCCCCCCATTTGAAATCGGTGCCCCTCCATTTCACGTTTGGCCCACCGGTTGCTGCATACATCCAACACTGTATTTAAAAAATGTGGTCCCCCTTCTGGTTTTTGGACCCCCTGCTGCTAAATCCTGGCGACGGGCCTGCTTTTGTGTTAATGTCAGGTTGCCCTTCCTTATCGCTGGGCGTTTAGCTAAAAAACACGTAGTTTAGGATGAAAATAAAAATAGCTCTTGTTAAAATTTAAAATGCAGTGGAACTTTTCCAACCATATTTTCAACTTTGTGCCATAGTAGCTAGCAATTTAAAAACTTTTGATAGAACCAACACTGAAAACCTGATCTTTTGCTAATGTTGGATGTGTAAGGTTGTTTCAAGCGCAGATTCATTTGATTTTGACCTACGCGTACAGCTTCACCAGTACCAACAAAATCATGGATTAAAAACACAGCAATGTTTTGATCCATCTTCATCACATTTATTCGTATTCGTATAAAGGAGATTAAATGTCAGTAATCTCGCAGTCTCAGCAATATTTGTTCGGGAGAAACTGTACCACAAACCAAAAAAAACAGATTTGAAATTAGGCTTCTCTCACAACGGACAAAAGACGAGTCATTTGTACCAACAAGCAAATAAGCAATTCCTATATGCAAATACAAGCAAATAATAAGAAAATAAGTATAAAAAATCAACCAAATAAACAATTATTCTTATGCAACAAACAATTTGCAACGAAAAGTACTTAACACCTCTTTCAAGTTGCACATTAAAACGAACTTGTGTATGTTTGGTTAAACTACCATCAAGAGAGAAAAAACAGAAAACTGTGCAAGCCCATGAAACGGTCTGCATTCGCGCAAGTCCATGTAAAGGTCTGCTTTCGGTTGTCCACAAACGTTTGCAATCACAGTTGTCCATAACGCACTTGGGAGGTTATTCATTTTTCATAGAAACACATTTATTGTTTAATTGCGGCAAACGTGCATGTGATATTTCGAGTTGCACCTTGTTTGCCACTATTTTCTCTGCTCCTTGAAACACCTAAGATACACAATGATACAAAAAGATAGAGAACACAAATGATATTTATTAGGGTTAGTAGTGTGTGTTTTTCCATAACGCTACCTAGGTGGAGGCTCGCAACACCTGCACTGAGATCAGTGCGGCCTAGCAGTGGACAGTAACAAATCGCTCAAAAAGAAGAAAAATTGGAGGCTATTGCAAAATAATACAGAATTACGTTTTATTAGCAAAGTTTTCTTATGAAATTTGTTTATAAGGGTGTAAATTTTTGACTGATGCGCAACCCCAGAAAACTGCGCCAAGGGTATATGGTCTTTATCCTGTACCTTCCGATGCTACTGGAGCAGGTGCCTCTGCGATATGAAATTCCAATCTATAACATTTCTTCACATTGTTCTTAATGGTTGAAAACCTACTTTTGTTTCAAATTGCGTGACGACTGTTAGCCACAAGTTCGCAGATGCAAACATTTGGCGCGATTTCTCAAGCTAAAGTTGCCACCTAACTACTCTTTGTTTTGATTTTGAAATTCTCTGGTTCCTGTTTGAAGATCCAGAACAGCCGCTTCTGTCGCAAAAGAATTTTGTTTGTTCGGCATTTCGACATAATCATACGCCATTTCCAGGAAAAACTAAAATTAAGAAGAAACACAGAAAAACGATGGTGACTATTCGGAATTATTAATTACTTCAGAATTGCTGAAAAGGCATTTACAGAATCCACTGCAGCTGCACTGTTTGAGCGACTCATGTGAGATTTTCACGCGATGTAAACAAAGCTTATATATTTTGATATACAACTTACAGATTCAAGTTTCTGAAGCTAGAATCTGGGACAATACCATCTAACGAGGAGAAGGCGTTGGTTGAACATGTGAAAGCCGAACTTGAACCGCCCTACCTGTTGCTGAAGCACCACTATTGGATGAATTTTACCAAGTACGCTATTGTCATTTGTATGATAGTTAAAGTGAGCTTTGCGACTTTTGTCAGTTTTTAAGTATACACGTCATCCTCTCACTTAACTTTATGGCATAGCATTGTTTTAGGGTTTTTGTAAAGTTTATGGAACATATTGTCTATCAAAGGCAGACTTCTGCTGCTATAGGACTGAATGGAAAACTGCATTTATATCTTTTTCAACCAATACAAAATATTATGTAAGAGTGTTAATCAGATTTACGAAAGGTTTTGTTAAAAATATGGTGAAAAAAATTTTAAATCTTTTGAAATTGACAACTGTGGTCTGCTTAATTTCTTTTTTCGGTGGCTTTAGCAGTAAATGTCAACTTGAGGCCATAGTCTAAGAAAGACAGACTAGCACGCGCATCTTTTTGCCTGAAAGTCTGACCACCGGAAGCCACATGTAAGTTCGAAACAAGATAAGCAATTTCAAGTGTAATTTTGTCCTCCAGGAAGTTCCTTACCTTTTAGAAAAAGCATGAAAAGTAAACAAAACGCGGTTGGTTAGTGTGTTAGTGCTGTTATTCTGCCTAGGTTGTTATTGTTTTACTATCTACTCTTTCCTGATTTTACAGTAAATGCGTCTGCGCTTTTCCCCTCATAAGTGAAATACCTGCATCCCAGATAGACCTGAAATATCTAAAAGTTTCGCTGCCAGGAAGATTTTTAACATATTGGTTTATAGTCATCACACACTGAGAAAGTACGAAGTCAAAACATCTGCGCAAATGTTTACCTAGAAATAAACAAATCAAGTAATGCATCTTTGCCATCAAATAAATGCTTTGTAAACAGTTATTTGGCAACAGCATGTATTAGACTGCTACCCCTTGTTAACAGTCATACAGAAAGCTAACTAAGAGCTGAAGAGGAGGCAGCATTGAGGAAAAACTGAAATTGCTTTTGTTTAATTTTTATTTTGCCTGAAGTTTTGAAAGAAAAACTAAATCTTTGGAGCATAAAATTGGGATAGACTTAACAGTTTCATCAACACTAAAATAGCCTTTAAAAAACTATACATTTTATTTTGAGACGTTTCGGATTATTCTTAATCCATCTTCAGTCAAAAAATAAAGCAACACTTGGCAATGCTAGCAATTCAAAACCAAAAGACTCTGTGACGCAAGAAATAACAGTGTGACGCCAAAGACATCAAAAGCAAAACCAAGACCGCCAACCCTGTCAAATTCGCTAACAGTGAAAGCAGGACCAACAGATATGCAGAAAATGCTAAAAAACTAAATCGAAAGATGTAGAAAGTTAACGAGAGGTGGTGACATCTGTTTAAATATACACAGCTTTAAGAATTTTGCCGCAATAAATGTGAAAATACAGAAGTATCTAAATAAACTTTAAGCAACGTTCTCACAATACAATTTATGTAAGGATAAGCTTTAGAAAGTAGTTCAAGGACTCCACTTTTTCTTGCAAAACAACCGCGTCAAATGCGCTTCCCTCCGAAAAAAGCTGATTGCACCTCGTCACCAAACTAACCCTGTGTTTGCAGATTCGAATTGTCGCAACCAACGTTCATCAACGTCATCCGTGACCCGATCGAGTGGTTCACGTCACATTACTATTTTCAACGTTTTGGGTGGAAAAGAAAACCCGGGTGCAGAACCGCAACCTGTGGAATGTCAGCAAAGGAGCTTGAGATGGTAAAGATAGCTTTTACGCAAAGCACACTGTAACGAAATTGCTTCCTGAAACGTGATCACTTTTCAGTAAAAACCTGTGGAAAAATGATAAGTTTTTTTCAACTCACAAAAAATTTCCGTGTCGTTTTTGTTTAGAACAATCGGTAAAGTTCTGTCTAGCATTTTGTCAAAGATTCACCAGAAACAGACTGAACCCATTTTCGACATTTGAAACATTTTCTTGCTGCTCTATCTCGTGGCCTTAAGGTTTTGAAAAACTAGTCGGAGTTTAGCAATTTGCACATTTGTTCTAAATCGAAGATTCGTGTTCGGCTTGTGAAAAGCAAGCAGCCAGAGACATGTCCTATTCTTAGACAATCGACGAATGCGTGGCGATGCGTCACAGGCACTGTACAGCACCGTGGAATTATCTCGCGTTCTTTTGCGGGACGACCAAAGAATGTTCAGAGTAAGTGTCTATACTGCGCTGTCGTTTGGTGGTTTATTGCATATTAAACATATAAACAGCTTATTGCATATTAAACATATAAACAGCTCTTACTCATCAGGAACCCGGAGCTAAAAGTTCAAGTTTTCAAATTAACGGAATAGCGAGTCTGCGTATAAAAAAGAATGGTCGAAGAGATGTCTTGGATTTATTGGGCGACCCTCACAATAATAATCAATAATTTACAGAAAATATTCGAAAAATAACAGCATGTGGCTCGTTGGCGTTCTTTCGTATTGCGTAATAACTGTGGTTGGTGGTGACTGCTTTTACTGCATGTATGTGAACATTGAACTCGAGCAGTTATGCAGCTCACAGTTAGACCTCTGCTTCTTCGCAAATGTACTCCTGAGATGAGACTTTTTTGCAATGAATAAATCAGTCGAAGGGGAGGTAGCACCCCGCATTGCTTTCCAAGTCCATTTGAGGTTTGACAATTCCTTTGGCCATTGTCTCGCAAGCAAGTGCCTTTTCATGCATTTGCTATATCCCAATAACATATCGACTGTTTAATTTCTACTGTAGGGCAAGCACAACGGATGAGAAGAGGATGAGCTTAAGATTAGCGAAGAAAAGACTGATCGACGATTTTTATTTAGTGGGTATCCTCGAACAATTCGAAGATACATTGCTACTTTTGGAACGCACTTTACCGCGATTCTTTAAAGGAGCAGTGTCCACTTGGAAAGGAAAATGTAAGCTTTTATTTACCGCCAGTGTGGTTAACTGGAAAAATTTTGACAATAAACTACTGCTATTATGTGCGAAATCTTTAGTTATTTTATGACACGCAAGAAATAAGTCCAGTGCTTGTGCAGTTAAACACACGACCTTATCAAAACACTGACCACGACCTCTTCGTGGTTAAAGTCTTCCAAAACCTTCTCTTCATAATTTATATTCCCAAAAAAATATTTGTTGTTGCAATGAAATACCTTACTTTTCAATTGCAGTGGAAAAGTTCAAGGTTAACCTGTATTGACAAAGTGCCTTCACAAAAATTTCGCGTGGTTTGGTGCGGTCGGGTTGCAAAAAGCAATGCTTGAAGTTAACTGATGACGAAAAACTTTTTCATTTCATGTCGCTACTTTTTGCAGTTGTTCAAGAGATGCAAGATCTTACAAGAACAGTGAAGAAGCAGCGCATGAGTGAAGAATCGAGGCATTTTTTTGAAACCGGACCTTTAAAATATGAGATTGAGTTTTACAACTTCGCAAGAAAACTTTTCAATGCCAAACTGAAAAAAATTTCAATTTCTTCTAAGCAAAAAAGAAGATGACAACATAATTTTTGCTTTTTTTCATGCACTGTGAAACTGAAGTACCTAAAAGCATCAGAATATTCAGTAAAACTTGAAACGTTTGCCGAAATCAAGCTTATCTTATCAGAAGTGTAATTAACAACCTAGAAACATTATAGAAAAGAAATTCGAGTGACATCTGTTAGTGTATACAGCTAAAGAGTCCAACTCTTTTGCACAAACTAATCTGATGGTATACAATTCTCTGCAAACTCTTTTAGAACTCATGGCCAAAAAGCGAGTTACCTCAATATGATTTGTCAAACTAGTACATTTCTAGTAGTTTCAACCTAGAACTACCAAAAAAGAGGACTGGCCACTTGGTCAAATGCAAAACATTTATTTTTTCCTTCAACAGTGGCGATAAGATATCTGCGTAAGAGAATTAAAAAGCATCTGGATTTTGCACACTTTTTCAATATCTTTGGCTAACCACTTTGCATTTATTTTACTTCCAACGATGTTACTTGTTGCTGTTCCATTATTTGCGATTTTATTTATTTATTTTCTCTTTGCCTGAAGCTAGCGATTATTGTCCATTCTTCATATGCTTGGGTTCTCAATTTCCCAATAAATTAAAAGAAAATGGCGGATTTCCTCTTGCCCTATAGTGTGACAATTGAGCAAACACTTCACAGAAGCTGTTCGAAGCTTTCGTCAGACCGCGTCACCGGTATCGAGCATTTGAAAGCTGATGTTTTTGTCGAGCAAACTGGAAACTGATGACAACCTTACAAGATTTTTTACGTCTTAATATTTTGTTTTTTTGTCCTAATATAAGGATATCGAGACATTCTCGGCCGAACTCTATGGCAATCTTGCAGTGAGCCATTGCTTTACAAGGCATTCTATTATTTTCTTTCAGTCAAATCAATAATGCAGGATTATGAGGAATGTGGTGAGCTGCTGAAAACTTAGAAAATATAGTTTACCTACAAAAGAGTGCTTTTTCTGTAGTCCAGTCCTTGTTTTCGCAAAAGTTACTGAAACGTTTATTTCAAACCTATTGTGACACCGTCACACTTTGAAACACCTTTCTTCTGCAATGGTCAGTTGCGTCGGAAAAAGTGATGCGTTGCAGCAAGTCGCACCATCTGCACTCCAGTTCGTGTCGTGTGCCTGGGGCGATGTATAGAATAACAAGTTCCAAGGCACTCTCCCGCTGTTGCTACTGCTCTGGGCAAATGTGGGTATCAAATATTTGAAAACACTCTAAGCATTACGGCGCAATAAAAAAACAGATATGGGTTAAACATAAAATTTTCAAGGGTTTCAATAACGTAGTAATGGGATAGGTCTGAAACTGGGCCAGCAGTTTTCTCTTAGACTTTTGTAAATTGGTCTCAAGCAATGTCAATGGTTGGAGATTTTCTGATTCAGTAGGTTAAAGTTGCAGCTGAATTAGTAGAAGTGGTGTATGGAATTTATAAAGTATCTACGTTAAACGGATTATCTTCAAACATTATCTGGCGGTACTTAACCTTTTCACATTGGCCGGCCGGTAAAAATGGAAAAAAATGCTTTACGGACCGGAGGTAGAATTCAAGTCACGCAAAATGTACCTCCAAAGGAAACAGTTACACGCAGATAACTGCAAAGCGGTTGCAGCGAAATTCCTAAGTATAGATCTCGTTTTTTTCGTTTTTGCCGCGGTTGAGTAAACAGAGGATAAAATAAATGTGCAAAACGGCATCACAAGAATAACATAACTTCAACAGTAATGTTATTTTGGTGCATAAAATTAGAAAAAGCAAACCGTCAATACAAAAAATGATGACAATTTAAATCAAATTTAATGAGAAAATTGCTTCTTTGCTGATATGCGAGAGAAACGCGGCTGCAGTGAAGCCTCAGAGAGACCAAGTGCTACGTCGACATCCATTCGATTTCTCTGCTTTCTTTTGCAATAAAGATAGCGCTGAAAAACTCTTCAGGCGTAAGTGAGATGTCAAAAATATAACTAGCAACTCGATTACTTTGTGATTGAGAGACCGATATTCGTTTTCAAAAGATATCCAGAACTGAAACAACGATTATATCTTTTATAAGCGAACAATAAAGAGTGACATCACACGACAATTCGATCAGTCGTTCTTATTCGTGGGCATTAAAGCTGCTTGAGGCGAAACCTTCAGTGAAAGAATTATAGATCCCAACGTCTCCACTGAGGATCCTCGTATTCGGAGAAATAATGATCAAAGTCCAGAGTCAACTCCCTGTAAGTGTTGAATTGCAAGAATTAACAACGCTTTGCTAAAATTACGTTGTTAAACTCCTGAAGAAAAATAGTGAGCTCATGCAGCAACCGGCCATACATAGCAGTCAAGCACGCAAGCTTTCTCATCCACATCTCATTTGACAGAAATTTTGTTCGCCTCCCGCAAACACTGTTTTGTGTCTTCGCGGAGTTCAAAAAGTCGCGAAAGAACGCGGCTTCTCGGCAACCATCGAACGTCTGCTCGGCGAAAACGCTGGTGCTGCGAATCCATAGTTTCACACAATAACTTGAGCAGTGGCGTAGCCAGCCGAAGAATTTGGGGGGACCAAAATGTTTGATTTTTGGCGAATAACACTATTTTGTTTGGAAAAACGCCTCTCAAAGCACAAAATGACTGTGTTCTAAAAATTTGGGGGGAATGGCCCCTTTGACCCCCCCCTGGCTACGCCTATGAACTTGAGAGGTCTTGATTTCAAAGCCCGACTAGAAATTTCATTCGTGATTTTCACCTCGATTTTCACCGCACGTTTCTCGATGCAAAAGACAGTTTTTGTGCAGAAAAAAGCCTTCGGTGGATTATGCAGTGAGTAGGTAGCATTTCATTTTGTCAACAACCAGTCATGTTTGCATCTCGATCTGCGCATAGTCCGAGCCACCGACGCATTTTTCCCAGTCTACATCATGCTCTTGACAATACTCTTTAAAAGACCGAAATATCTCTGAACTGCTCTGACTAGGCAAGCTGCAACAAAGAAGTCCATCGTGACAATCCTCTTCTCCTATAACGCACGCAGCAAAGAAGAATGGCACAATTACTAACGTCAGCTGATTCGTCAAGCTGAAGAAAAATATCTTGATTTCTTTATCCCCCCTGTAACCTACTTGTCAACATTGCCATACATAGAGTTCTTTTCTGAACCATGTCTTTTGAAAGTGGTATAGTTTCAAGATTTTGCGCTGTTGGAGGCCCAAACACTGGTAACTAAGATGCAAGACTGGACTAAGTCTTCGCCAATCGTGAATGTTTTTGTCGTTTTAGATATTTGACGAGAAATTAAACACGATGTACGAAGACATTTTTCGGTGGTGATCACCTTTTCATTTGAACTTTCTGACTTGCCATCTTACTGAGTAAGAGGACGAACACACTGTGCAAAGAAATAATAAACGCAATATATTCCATTGCTGAAAATGACTTTCAAGTAAAAGGACATAAACTGGCAAAAATTGAACTGTCTTTTTAAAGGCACCGCTCTTTCAGCTGATGAGCTTTTGTTTAACTGTGCTTCAGCTGCTGTTCCATTGCAGTAAAAATTTAAAAGGTTACTGTGGTTTAAGCACCCAAAATATAACTTTATTTTTCCATTAGTCATGACCGACAAAAACTTGCAATTTGCTTACAATTTACTATTAAAATCAATTATTTGTACATGAAAATTAATAAATTTAGTCAATACTAAGCAAATAACTTGCAACTGATGTGAAAACTACTGTAGCAACCTCTCCGCTGGCGTTGCGCTGAATGCGCGGTTCACCACGAACGGAATGTGCGCGAAGAACCACACCCATATATACGTGGCGCGAACAAGCAATAATAGAGTGATCGTGGCGCGTGATCTCTATTGTTGCTTGCTGTTACAGAGCGAAGCTTTGCGCACATGTTGCTCGGGTTTTCCGATCGCAACACTATGATGCCCGGAGCTGCCTTGACTCCAAGGCTCTTATACAGAGTCCTGACTTAAATGCAGTGTGAAAATCACTTGTTTGCTCAAGCGTTCTCAATCAACCCACAAGCATTCAAAACATTAGTATTTGAATTACGTGCGAAAAGTATCCATGAGTATCTTTTATGATTCCTTTCTTTGGTTCTAATATCCTTTGTTAAACTTTAAGCTTTCACCAAAACTGTCAGCATTTTGCAGTCACTCGGGTTTCAGAAATAATGGGTTTATAATTATGATGTTTTAAATGTTTGCATTGGTGAATTATTAAACAATTAAAATTGTACAAGAAATCTTTGAAAAACTGCCTGCAAGGTGATGCAAACTCCTTGAGAGTTAAATTTCACTTGCAGCATACACACAGAAAATCTTTTATGTGAGAAGTTCAACTTGCTTCAATTGAACAACGGCTTTTGATAATATACAGCTGATGTAGTCAGACGAAAATACAGTGTTTAAATTTGGGGTTTAGTTTGAATGACATGCGGTAAAGATATGAAAGTAAAAATAAGATATTTTACACGTAAGTCATGCTACGTAAATAGAAACATATATTGCTCTTCTTTAATCTTGTTCAACACAGTACCACATACATCAACGAGGTCTCCCGTTGTTTTCAGTCTGCAGCACGAGCAAAAAATCAGTTTGTCAGTTTTGAAGAAATGTCCGAATTTTATCCGTCGAAAATACATGACGAAAGTGATGATCATCGTCACTTGAAAGCACTTGCTCCTAATTTGAGTGAGAAAACTTGCCCGCATTCATTTTCGAACACTATAGTCGAAGTTGCTTTTGTTGGAGATGACCTTGATAGTGCCGAACTCTTCACTGCGGCCTTTCATTTTGACTAATTGATTTGGAGCGTCAAAAGAAACGCTAACTTCGCCTACGAACAAAATATAGAAGTTGTTGTAGGAAAAACATGCTTACGATGAAAGAATAATTTGCACATACGATTTTTAAACTTTTTTTAAATTGCCAAGGTTTCGCTTCTAGTTTATGGGAAGTTTAACTAAAATGTATCCATCGCTGCTCTGTTTTTAAAATCAAAGAGTGCTTTCACTATCTTTTTGTGCATCCTTCAGCGTTATACAACTTGAACTTCATGAACTTCAACACCTGGTTGAATTGACAATTTATTTGCACCAGGCCCACGAAAAGTAAATTTTAAGTTCATTTAAACTTTATGTCAGAGATTACTGAGGAGATCAGAGTCCGATGAGCAGCTTGAGTTAATTTCGCATCATTGAGTAAATAAAGATGAACTAAAATGCAAGCAATTAGACCTAATTTGACAAGACCTCGTTCATACAACGGAGCAAAAACAAACATATATTTGTGTAAATGTACGATTCAAACACACTGGAATAACCTGACAAACAAGATGTGCTAAGATTACAAAGGCTGCAGCACAAATATCTAAAACACAAGTTGTAATGGGAAATAGTAAATCTACAAATGTACGCAAGCAAAAAACGATTGCGTTACATAATTTTCAGTACGAAAAGATCCTGCCTTTAACTCTACATCCAGAAGAATTGGAAGCAATTGTTATTGCAGCATCAGCAAAGCAATCAAAACAGTTTTGCTTTCCTGTTCATGTTTCTTAGTTGACACTTTTCTTCATTTTGAAGAATATTTCTTAATTTTTGCGACCATGACCTTCAGTGCACTTTGTATTTGTAGCCAATACTGTACATAAATAAAAAGTACTGAAGTGGTTTCGAACGAATTTTCAGATTTCACTGCAAACGAATATTTGATGACTGAAAAAACATAGATGTTCAAGAATTTTTTGCGGATGACCGTTAAATGAACGTGTAATTACTTACTTGTATATAACACAAGGACAATACTTCCGAAAAATATAGCTGTTTTGAGTTTCCAAAAAATATAGCTGTTTGAGTTTTCCACTGTTACAATAGCTCAAGTACTTCTTTCAAACACTTGATTTTATCACTGCTTTGCTTGAAATTAACAACAACCAGTTCATCAAAATCCTTCGAAACCGAAATTTTACGCTTATGACCAGTGCCGTCGCCGCGGGGGAGGCATTTGTGGGCTAAGCGTAAGCGTCCCCAAAACGGATTATGAAGCGGTAGAAGTCGGTGGATTTTTTATCAATCCGTATTATATACTGTGCTGTAACTTTGGAACAAAGCAGTACAAGGTCCACTGTACTACCGCATATGTTAAGCAAATTTTCAGAATGTCATGCCCCCTGCGAAAATGAAAGCCCCCTTTTGACGATTTTCTAGCGACGGTTTTGCTTATGACTTTATCAATAATTTTTTTACGAATATGTCAGCTACTTTGTTTGAATCTATCAACCTTTTTTTGTGAATCTCTCAACCACTTCTTTCTGAGCATGACAGAAAATGTTTTTGTTGATGCAAAACATTTGCTGCGGAATACTTGACAATTGTGTGAACGAAACATCTGCAAATATCTAAAAAATGCGGCTTCGACTTTCTTGATAAAGTCTTCCTGTGCTTTGCGTCACGCGGCACTTTTTTTGAAAAACTCGATAGCGAGAAATGAAGTAAAAAATCTAAAAAATATAAAAATTGAACCTGTGGTTGTGGTGGAAATGTCTGCACTTGTCCCTTCGAAAGAGGAAGTGCCGACAATCCTCTCCGTGCTGGTGCTCTGACGGACCGTGTAGTTCGCACGTTTGCCCACTCTAGCCCTGATGTACCCGCTTAGTCGGCTGGCAGAGCGAACCATGCTGGCTTGAAGCGGATCAAACCAGATTGTACGCAGTTCTGCTCGTCGAGTTCCGGTGAGAAAGAAGATCATAAGACCCTGTTCACAAATTCACGAAATAAGTTTCCATTATTTTTCTTCTTCAAAACGTTTTGGCGTCACCAACGCACACACTGTGACTTTTGCATGAAGTGCACCTGCGTTTGGAAGAAACATGGTTTGGTAACTTTTCTGAACACATGGCAAAAAGTCTTGCAAACTTATCCGAACGCAGTGAGTCATCCGTTAATTTTGTTTTCCAACAAAAACGGAGTATATTGGTTCAAACAAACTACTTTGAAGAATCACTCGTTTCTGCTATCAATTGACTCCCTTAACTAAAACAAAGCCCTGTTCACAAGGCAACGTTAAAATATGGCTCCTTGCCTGAAGGCTGCTAGAGATAGCAAATAAGACGGACATGACCATGTTGAAAACGAGATCTGTTGTTACAAGCGTCAAGTATCCAAAAATCCACGAAAATCCCATCACAGTTGCCATTGTGACAGCAATCATTAGTTCTCTTTTGCAGTCATCTTTTGAGATCTTTTTTCCACGCTTTTTTTGCTGCGTACAATAAAAGCGAAAAGAAACGTGTACGCAGGCGACATAATAAGTACTTATCATTCTGATTCAGGTTATTTCTCGCTGCTATAAATTGGATTATCCATGAGGTTATTTCTTATAGTTCGAGAGAGGCTGAACTTTGTTGGGTTGTCAGCCATCGCTCGTACCAGAAGGCAATGTGGAAATGCAGACAAGAACCTCTTGCAGTAATAGGTTTTTGAGCTCATTAAAATTTAGAACTTCGTCTGACTATGTTTGGCTGCTTGGCAATAACGCTTATTTTCAATTGTATGAAATGGTTGAAAAACATGACGCTTGGTAATTCAACAGCGAAGAATACAATAAATTTTATATTCAATGAAATTAGAGATTATGACACACATAGCATTCCTTCAAGTTGCGCTGGAAGTATTATTGCATCTTGATCTGTCGTTTGTGATAACTCCTAGGTTGCTTGACGCCAATTGATTATTTGATAAGGCTGAATACCTAGGTTGAAGGACTGAAAACATACGCTTGTACGCACCACAATTTTCAGCCTACAATATCGACCAACTATTGAAGTCATGTCGTTGAAGGTCTAGATTTCAGGACATTAAACGCCGCTCTTGAACAAACAAACAGTTTCCGTAAATCGCGGCAATTTTCTTTGCTCTATCAGAATTTTTTTGTTACCGCGTGACAAGAATTTCTTGCATAAAGTTCACGGTATTTATACAAAGATTGCTGTCGAAAGCACTAACCCTGTACTTCCGCAACAGCAGCCGCTTCATGAGGAGGAAAAATATGATAACGTTGAAGAGTAAAAGCAACCCGACAGGAACGATAAATCCAAACAACTGGTAAGGTCCTTGCAACCAGCATTTGTTCGGGGCTCTGTAGTTACCAAGCATCATGTCATCTGAAACAATGTTATTTCTTGTAAAAACTGCGCAGGAACGTCGAACCAACTGTACACTATACTGTACGATCGAATCCATGAAAAGTTCACAATCCTTTTAATGAGTGTGTAGCAAATTTGTCAAAATAGCCATACAACTAAAGACTGCAAAGTCGCATTTGCATTCGAAGGTTTGCATGCATTCGAAGGTCTGCTGGGGTTTGAGCAAAAGCACCATAAAAGCTGTTTAGGAAAAATAATAAAACAAAACCCCAACCACAGTAATTGAAAATTTTTGCCCGCGGAAATATTAAACACTTTTTTTCGATGCAGAAATAAAGACAAAGAGAAAACTTGTAGTATTACAAGATTCTCTTGAAAACGGTAGTAAATTTTCTCGTAAGCTTTCTTTCGCTTACAAGCAGTTGGCTTCAAGAAAAGAACGTAAATGATTTGATGTGTTGTAGAGGTGAAAATAAAAGTACCTATTTAAATTATTTGACTATTTTAACGAATGAAGAAAACGTCTAAAATTTATTTTGATCTCATTACCTCATTTTATCAAAACGTGATATGTACTGCGTAAACAACGTGATTCAGCAACTTTGTTCACTAATTAAGAACAAGATAGGACAATCTTAAGAGTTACTTTTACAAATGCTACAAGTGCAAGCTTCTTATCTACATTTTATGGGCATCTGTTGACAGTTTTAGAGTCACTATATTTTTCTTGTGCGATATGATCTGGTCTATACCTGCTTTTGTGTTATGTTGAACTCCGCAAACGGAAGCATCTTCAGTCCTATCGTCAGATCCACCCGCTGCTACGGACGACAAGCCAACTGTTGCTGCGACGACAACTAGCGGAGTGCCGTAGGCGAACAAGCTCATCTTTGTCAAGTGGTTGCTCGCGAGTCCCATCAACTGCAAATCGCGAATTTTATTACTGGTTTGAGGTGTCTTTTTCTAGAGATCCACGTCAACACTCTGTGCTGCGGTTTTTAATTGCTCTTGTTATAACCACCATCAAAAGTTTTGAGCTGCTCGGTGAACTGCCAGGTTTGTAAAGCAGGTTTAATTATTTTTTTCGGATCGGCTGGAAAATAATTTTTACAAATATAATTTGCACCGTGTATGCTGCAGTAAGCGCGTGCCTGAAACAACCTGTTTTCTTCTCCTTCGCTGCATTCGCATTGCACTTTAAATGACGTGCTTAAGCAGAGTATGCGTTATCTAAGAGGCAACGAAGGACGGAAAACCTGCGATGACTTTCACAGCATCAAGGTAACTTGCTGATATTTAATAAACTCAAACAGTTTTTGTTCTTGCGAAAGACAAGCAACAGCCTTACGTTTATCATGGAAGCGTAGACAGTGTAACTGTATGCAGCCATCCAGCACCAACTAACAAGAAGGACGTAGTGCAGAAACACTGCGATAAGCGTGCACAGCTTATCGTGCTGAGTCTGCCAAACGCCAAGCAAGAAGACAGAGTAGAAGATAAGTAGGCCGAGGCAGAGATGCAGGAAAACTTTCGTTTGCAAAGCGGATCGCACTGATCTGAAAAGAAATTACACGGCGTCGCTAGAGCTGGTGTTATTTGAACATCTTACCTTAACATGTTGCTTCTAAAACCATTTTACGTTTAGATTTGATGTCATCATCTCACATTGAATTGAAGTGGCTGGTCCCCGCAAAGGTGAAGGGTTTGAATATATCAGCAAATTTTTTGAATAGAAAATCAATTTCACGTAACACTAAGCATCTTCAGTCCTACAGAATGAAAGCAATGCTTACGGATCAAACGCTGAAAAGGCTAAAGCAAGAGCAGAGAAAGCAAACAAAATCAAGACTAAAATAAATATAAATTAGAACACAAGCTGTGACAACTAAACAACTTGAAAGTACAGTATGTCTTTCCCAAATAATTGCTTTAACTGGAATACAAACTATCTGATGCCAAATGTTGAGCAACCTAACAAACAACGCTGTCGTTATGACCCACATGGGAAAATACGAGCAGACTTGAAAATATGCAAATAGTATTGCCCACCATAGGACGCCTGTTCGGTGTTTAAATGCTTTTCCTAATACGCTGTGCTACAAAGAAGCCTTCAAAACAATTTTTATTAATTGAATTTTCCATTTGGAATGAAATCACCAAGTCAAAAATATTTTACATTTTTTTCACCAACGTGATTAGCTCTCAAAAATCACCGGTAATAAAATGTTAGATCTAAGCAGTATATTTCTAGCTTGCCTATATTTCTGATTCTGTATACTGCACAAACAATGAGTTTGATACTGCTTTAAGGTGTAATTTTTTAAGGATAAAGAACTTTCAAAAACACTACTAGTGAGTATCTTTTGAAAGATAGCGTGAAATACCTGACTGAAAGATGTAGAACCATAGTTGCAGCTACGCCGGCTAGAGAAAGACCACAACCGATTATGCTAACAGTTGACAAAGATACATCAATGGGGTAAGTTCTGTGCTTCTGCAAAACAAACAACAAGGTTTAATTCTGCTGCCAAAATCGAAGTAACGCGCTTTGGTTCATTTTCAAAGAATAAGTGGTTTCATGCGAAATAATTAAAATCCAGTCAATATGTTCCCGAAGGATGAAAAAGAGAATGTGTTTGTGCGTGGCCTTATTATCAAATTCAGTTTATTTGTTATATAAGTAATGTGGCTGTGTTTTTGTGATGAAGCAGTTTTACGTATCTGTACTGTAGATCCTTCTGGTGAAAATATAAGAATGCCTTTCTGTATGCCGCTCTCACCACTAAGATACCAAAGCTGGTGAGGTGCGTTGATTGGCAAACATTCGTTCCGTTGACCAAGCACAATCCTTTTGACGAAAACTGGTTGGTTAGTGGATCGAAGTACTGACATAACAAGTCAGTTTTCCGCATCTGTTCAGAAATAAAAAAGAAAGTTCTTGAACTACATTTGCTTGAAAATCATAAAGCGAGTGGGTAAGCCGGTTGCAGCTGTTAACCCTGGCCGCTGCGTTGTAGGCATAAGTTTAAACACTTAAATTAAAGCTACAGTCAGCACTGACAAGTCCATGAGCTGTTTATACGGCTAGCCAACAAAGTTACACATCCGCGCTATAGTCGTCTATAAATCGTAATATCAATTGACATTTTTTTTCACCTGTTTTCATTCTAGGCTTTGACGCAAACAGCTCAACCTCAGGAACTGCGATTATTATTGCAATGCATTTTCATATCAGATTGCGGTTGAATCAGTGTGATAGTATTTGTATTATGGAGATGTAAAGATTGTCTTCCGCAAAGCAGGAGAAGCAACTTTTACGAAACTCAATGTTTTGTTTTTGTATACATCGATTTTTTACTCTTATGAAGGCCCTACGGAGTTTGATAAAGCACATCATCATCAGCATTAATGCATCGAATATCAGTTAAAAAAGTTTGTTTGCTTAGTTCGTGTGACGTAAAAACAGCTGAATCTACGACTGGAAGCAACGTAAAAAACGCTGAAAGCAAAACTGAAAATACCAGGAACAAAGTCAAGTCCACAAATGAGAGACTGCCCACAGATAAAAACAAGTGAAGGTTGCTGTTAACACTGAAGGATGTTTATTAGCATTTCATTAGGTTTTTGTTCGAACGTGTTACGAAATCCAGAGCAGTGTTGACCAAAACTATAATAATCATTAAAGATCAAGTTTACTATAATAGTTAACAAGTTTACAATAATAATAATCAAGTTTACTATAATAATCCAACTATGATTATTATTAAAGATCAAGTATAGCAATCGTTTTTCTACTCACCTCTAGTTTACCCTCTATCTGTTCAGCGCTTCCGGGTATCGGAGTATCGGTGAAAGTGATTTGAACCGGCCTTGACAAATTTTGAATTCTCACTGTCTTTCCTAAATTAGCGGTCACCACCTTGGAAACGCACAAAAAGTCAAATAGACATAAAAAAAGTAATTTAAGCTTGTTTGTTACTTTACACCTTGTCCCTTGCTAAATAATTAACAGATGTACGTTGTAAGGATCGAGAGAGGTTTGCGGGAGCGAAAAAGAGTTGAAAACCTCTAAAACTAGATGACCGCCAAATTTATAAGGACGATTTAATCATCCTATTTTGTGCCTTGCGCGTTATCTGTGCGGACGACACAGTCACTGCCTTCCACGCAGTTCAGGTTAGAAATCAAGTGCCAAATGTATGGTGTCAATATAGTAACGTGTTAATTCGGTTGGCTGCTTCTTGGTGAGCTTAAAGTATTTTGTGAAAGAAATCAAAGCTTTGAACCGAAAACACAATTTGTAAAGTTGCAATCGCATGCAAACGTACCGTGCAGAAAATTAGGTGCTCTGTTCTGATATACATTGTATAATACATGCATAAGAGTTTAAGTACTTTGTAACTTGGAAGAGTTCTTGAAGAATTTACTTATAAATAGAATTTCAGCAGAGCACAAAATTGCGTTTTGAGCACAACGCACAAAGAGCTCTGACTAAAGTTGTTTTTGTTCATAATTACAGTACAATTCCCAAGTTTCTTTGAAATTGAACTAGCATCATTTCTAGGATATGTTTTTGTTGACATTACCCTCAAAACAACAACAGGTTACTCGTTTTGCTTCAAGCATCGGTCTATCGCCATTTGTTGTCACCCACGTCAAAATAAACGAAAAGTAAGTTACCCATTTTCTTTCAGACAGTTTGTAGAGAGAAACCACAGACTGAAACTGCCCTTGTGTTTGAGCGTTGGCTTGTTCAAAAGCTTGGGCAGGAATAAAAACATTTGCGTGTTCGGTACTTGATCGCGTCGCGTCACGTCGACTGGAATTTAGCCTGTAGAAGCTGTCGTTAAATCCCATGTTCGCTCCTTGTTCTGGTTTGGAAACCTGGATGTGTATGAAGATTGAAGGTAAATATTCTGGTAATAACGTGAACATTAACACGAGCGGACACATGTAGACTATTTTATATTTCAACAACAGCGTTAACTCGAAAAAATATTTGAAAAGTGCTTTACAAGAAAAATAACGTGTGTTGATACGATTCGATCAACTATAAGTTTCTAGGATATAACTGGATATGACCCACAGGCTCCACCTGAAAGGGCTTAGCATTACATATGTGTTTTTTAGTTGTATTTCAGAGAAAAGAAGAAAAATGGAAAAGTGCCAATATAACCAAATAAAGATACAATGAACGAAACAATTTCTTGTAGAACTTTATGCATGTAGCATATCATAGAAACACCATGAAATGTTGCAGATACGAAAATAGTGAATGAATGCTACGACAGATGTGTATTCAGTTTTTTGGGTCAACAGTTACATGAAAACTGCTTTGAAATCATAGAGGCACTAACTGAATGGGATGAATATGACTCTTGAGAGTGCTAAAAAGTTTCTGGAAAACAATCGACTGCCATTTTTGGGCAATTTATTGATGCGTTTCAAATGAAGAAAAAACAAAAATTGAAATGTAAAATCAATGGACAGTAGTTTTTTAAGAGTAAAAACGGCAATAGTTACTTTTTTTGAAATGATCTCGGTAGATAATGCAAACCTCTAAGAAGGAATAAGATATCCGAATTAAGCTACAAGGTGTAGCTTTGAGAGCAATGTCACCAGTGTAAAGGATTTGTAAAATCTGTTAAAACTTGAAAGTCAATTCTAAAAAGGAAAAGCTCAATCTGTTCAGTTCGGTTTATTTATGCATCCCGACCAAGCACAAAATACTTTGTCAGGAATACAGGGACAGGAAGCGACGGCCGTAGCTGTCATTTACGTCACTGCCCCCACAAGTTCACGCAAAACAACAAAATACAAATGTACACATTCAAAGCAATCTGTCCACACATTCAAAGCTACACAAAAACAGTTCGAAAGTTGCACCAAAACCGAAACAAAAGTTGCAACCAAAAGATGTCAGTGTAAAAATTTTCAAGGAGTCAAGTAAATTGGAAGCGTGGTAACAATTCGAGAACATAATTTTGTTATTCCAGTCTCACCAATACTGTCACGCCCTCAGTTTCCACTTTTACAGATTTCTTGCCGTCATCGAGTTTGAGGTTGGAACCTAGTGACTGTATTGTTCCCACTAGGCTCAGGTCCTTGGCTGTAGTTTGTGGCATGGAACTATCCTCAGCGGGATGCGAGCTTGGGAGGTTGTTGATCACACGAACAACATTGCTTAAGATGGTTGTCGATATCTGAGCAGGTTTGCTAAATTTTATCCCAGTACTAAATGAGCAGTACAAGACAAAATGCGGTTTAAAATGTTTTTAAACCACTGAATGATTTACAGGAAAGAACAATACAAACCTTTTGCGATGTCAACAGTTGCTGAAAAATGTCACAAAAACGTCAAAAATTTTCAGTAATAGCAAAAGCGACTGCAGATGCATCTGCAGTCACGTTGCTTGGTAAAGTTAGTCTATCCGCACATCTCGTCAATAGCTCATTTGATTTAATAAATTTGATTTTTATATAAGGTTCGGCAAAACAAATGTCAACCTGATTGAGATAAAAAGAAAAACATGCGCAGAGCTAATTTTTTAGAAATCTTGCGCCTGTCTCTACTGCTTCCAATTTTAATGATGCTCAAAAGACGACGCTTTATACATGTCAGAATGAAAAACTGCTTCATAATACTCGCTTTGTACACTTTTTGGAGTGTCATGAGTGGTCAGAGGCGTACTTTTCTGCTTACTTGCACCGGGGCCACAGGGTTATACGTATGGAGTGAATGCTGCAAAGGTGGTAAGCCAATGGCAGCACGGCGCCTGAACGTAATACTTAAACCTTCCCATAACGCTGAGCAAGAGTCGGGACATGCTGCACGTACCGTTTTTCAAGCCTTCGGTATGACACCACCGAGAATGGAAACCAGCCTACCAGTTCCAGTTTCGCATGCTCAACCCACTGTTCCACTTATTTGGTAATGTCAAACTACGTGGAGGAAATAAATACATGATTTAGTTTTTACTCTCAAAATGTTCATCGAAAAACGGGATTAGTCATGTAGTCGGCAACCCACTCAAAATTATAGAATCTTACGTTGGTATTCTTTTGGTTGACTTCATCCGACAGAGTTTCGAGGAAACCAGTCACTTCTTCAGTTTCTTTCGTAGAGAGCTTGACACCGGTTGTTGCAAGCAGCAATGTGCTTGTTTGATTTTCAATTTCTTTGGATCCTCCAATTGCCTAGGTGTTAACGAAAAACTTGTCACAACACTGAGCGACTGCATGGTGAAATCCAAGCATTGAGACAATATCTTTTGCGGAAGGCTGAAGGCTTATACATCACTATTTCCGTCATTACATGGAAATGTACTTTTAGGAGCTCATAGGGTAACAACAGTATCCAAAAAAGGGTTTGAAGCACTTTTTTGCAAGACACGTGTTTAGGCAATAAGACAAGGATAGTTAAAATGCTGGCAAATCACCTCTGGGTGAGAAGGATGTTAATATCACACAATTTAGGCACAAATGAGGATCAACGTCCAAACTTGAGGAAAAGCTCTCTCGATTTTAAAGGACGTAATGCTAAATACGTCAGCCTCTTTTGTACCGTTACGCAGTCACCTTATCTTTCCAATATATTGCCTCATGTACAAAGCAAGCTATAAATCTACTGTAAAGAAAAAAATACGATTATCTCTTTCCAGCTCAATTGTTTGTGTTGTCAATAACGCAAAAGTGTTTGTTAATTCCGTAGCAGTAGAAATTCAAGAAAATATTTTTGTGGTTTCGTAGTCGGCACCAATGAAATGTAGTTATATTGACACTTCAAAACATTTTTAACAACTTATGTTGATTTTAAGGATGCATAAGTTAGCAACTACAAGGGGAAAATTGCCAATATTACCTGCAGAAAACCTAAACAGCGCACACAAAAGGTAAAATTTAATAAAAAAATCGCCATAACTTTTACTCGCGCGCTTTCCTCTTAACTGGAAGAATATTTAACCGGAAATTTAATTATCTAAACTCCCATTGGATTTAACGACTTTCTCTTTATTCTTTATAAATGTACGTGTAGCCAGCCACTGCCAACATAAACGAAAAGTAATTTCCAGTCATATTCCAAATACTTTGCTTCATTTCATATTTGGGTGCTGCACTGTGACATAGGAAAAGTTTACTCAACTCAAAAATGCGTCTCTTGCTGGTTTACGAGATTAGCACTTTCAGCATTTATTAAATGCGCCTGTTGACTGGTCAGCACTAAGCCAAGTTTTGACTACAGCTAATTAAAGAAAATGAGAAAAAAGTATAGAATTAAACAACGTTGGCAAATTATGCGATTACTTTATTATGGGTCTGCATACAAGAGTAATTGGAGCAAAAGTCGGTTCTAAATTATGTGTGCATCTATTTTTTCTAAATTAGCAGTACAGGTACATATAGTACTCAAAACAAGCTCAACTGCTGATCTGCCAACTTTTTCATGGAGCCAATGAGTTGCAACACCAAAAGAATTCACCACACCGGCTTAGCCTGCATGAAAATAACGCCAGATTCATTTAAGATTCATTTAAAGATTTTAAAGATTCATTTAAAGCACTGAAACCTACAAAGCTTGTGCAACTGCAGAGTTTTGCTCTTCCTTCAACTGTCTATCTTCACTTTTGTTCATCATTGCTAAATAAAGCTTTGTGCAAAAACAATAAGCTTCCGCAACTTCAATCTGAGTAGTTTGTCCGAACTTAGCTGATGAATCGTACTTCGCAGTTGAGCAGCCACTTAAAAAAATGTGTGCATGCACCTTCCATGCACTCGCCTTATAACAAGCCTCTTAAGCTCAGGAAATTTGATTAACCTCAAGCGAAATTCCTATTCTCAACGTACCATATAACTAGGGATGAATATAATGGAATATCGAATCCTTTGTATTCGAATCCTTCAGTATTCGAAACCAAAAATCAGAGTTTTTGGAATATTTAGATTCGAAATAAATTTGGATTAAATAAACGTGAAAAATTGCAAAGTTGGCAAAACAAACAACTTCAGTAAATTTTGCAGTGGCACTCTGCGCTCCCAAGTAAGAGAAAGAAAGAAACACTCAACAAGCTCATGGCACTACGTAGTGACCTAACGAGCTAATTAACAGGTTCTATGATCGCTGATCGGCGTTCTAAACATCTGCGCGATCAGCTCATTTTGCTGCTAACAAGTTATTCCTGAATAGGACTCGATATTCTGAATTCGAAATAAAGATCCCGGAATATTCCGGAACCTCTAAATGTTCCATAATACACATCCCTTCATATAACTCATGTGCCTCCTAAAATCTTCACTGAACACCTGCAGAACGTCCATAAATATTGGGTTTTTATATAGCGCAAGACCGCTAACTTTGGCAAATATATAAACTATTACTAACCTATGGCATCACCAACATCATCAGTACCTCAGTGCAGTGAAGCGTGGCAGCAATTCCAACATGACAATTTTTTAATGAATTTGTCGCAAATTCCGAAGAAATAGAGTTTAGGATTTGTGGATATCATACAAACTACCTTGGCGAAATACAACAGACATGTACCAATTTTTTCATATACACCAAATAAAAACATTCTTACCAAATGCCTTCAAAATATATCGAATTCTCAATTTTTGTCATACAATAATGCCATTAGCAACGGCACCCATTGAAAACAATGCTATTTTTGAGGCATTGAAAAATATACACAAAAGGCTCGAAATTGAGGATTAGTTGCTGTGTACAGGAAGTACAAACTCAAGTATATGCTTATGATGATCTGAAAACACTTCAAACGCGTTCAGGCGAAAACTAAGAGAGGGGGCCCTGGAAGATACCTATTTATTCGATTGTTAGCCACCCTTGACTGTGTTATGGTATAGTTTAACCATAACATGTCTGGCTAAGGAAATGATGAAAATAACAGCGCATTAACATTGAAGAAAAAAAACTGTACGAATTGTGAATAAAATGTGTTGTGTGTATCTAAACTTTGTAGCGTAATAACGATTTGCTGTGTGTGTACTTTGACCAAGTGCTGTATTTAACGATGTGCAAGACCTATAATGTAGATATTGAATTGAACATTATGTATTAATATGTATTTGGCATAACGCAACATATATGAGGAAGTCGAGAAATTGCGAAATATCTAAATGTTAATTTCGAAATTTTAACCGGTAATCATTAGGACAAAATAACTAAACTCCATTGCATAAAATCAAACGCAAGAAGAATTTAACTGCTGAGGCAAAAGTAACGAATGGCTGAAAAACAGTTATGACTGGCTACTTTGGGTTTTACAAAAGGAAGAATGCGCAAAGCATATGCGTGCAAATGCGGTGGTCGAAAGGTGAAAGAACTACTAGAACACGCACTGAAGTAGCTGACAAAACGAACGATTTACAAGCATTGGAAGTAATTGAAACAAGCAATGAACTGCTGGCTTCGCAAAAGTCTGGCGTAATGGTAATGTGAGATGAAGCGCAACGATGCATGACGTGTATAAACTCATTTAGATGAAAGAGGTTTACGAGGAGTTAAGTCTAATAACACTGGGGTAGAAATATATATATTACGAAAGTACTGAAAGAAACTTCCTCACTAATGGTGCGTTATTCCTCGATGCTGTAATGTTTGTGCAATTATATCATTTTAGAAGTCAGATTGGTTATGTATTGGAACGTGACTAATTAGTCTCATACCTGAATGTGATGAAAATGAACCTAAAAATAATAAACGAGTAGATAAAAACGAAAGTATACCCGAGTATGATGAGACTTTGATTAAATTATGCGAATATGTAGCAAAAAATATACCTTATACAGAATAAACCTGAAGTATGAGGTTTGGTGAAGCAGTACTTATAAATACAATAAATAATGTGCAATATTATCAAGTATCAATGTGTAATGTATTAAAACTGCTTGTATGAAATCGTATTATAACTTGTTTGTGACGTGAATGCTGTGTTGCATTGGTTAATGTGATGGGTTATATAAAATTCCCAGACAAAACGTAAGTTGAATTGGTTAATCTAACGTGACAAGGAAAAGCCCCGAGTAAAACGTAAGTTGAATAGGTTAATGTGATGGGACATAAATGAGAGAACGTAAATGTAAAAAGATAATAAGTCACGACAGTCATGGAAGAGGGACAAATAAGAGAGAGAGAGATTGAAAGCATCTACGTCATGACAAGAAGGGTATTTAAGGGGTGGATATACAGCAAAAATCAGTTGACTCAGTTAGCTCAACTGGGAACTTGTAAACGGAGGCATGCTGGGGTACTTCGGTTAACCAGAGGGCTCTGTCAGAAGTTCCTAAAACGAAAAAGATAACTATTAACAAGCAAATTGTGATGACTAACGAAGGCATGCTTTAACATGGTTGAAAATCGATGCTCGTATTGAGAAACTCACACGGGAAATAGTAGGAAACCACTAGGAATGTCGTATAATGTTGTAAACGTTATATAACGAATTTAGTGAAATATTGCGATGTATCGTTTGTTAACCGTTGGATTGTTTTGAATACAATATGCTCACTTTAAATTGAAATGAGGACTCCAGTTCGTGTTCATAAAATACGATACTGTAAGTTGTCAAAAGTCTGTTGATTGGCGTAGAAGAGAGAGTAAGATGGCTAAGTTTTAGACCCACAACGGGATATTCGGAACCACGGTGTAGTATGTTAAACTATAACTGTTCTGGATCTTTTTAGAGACTAGCCTAGCCAGCTAGATTTCCTCTACAAAAACTGTAAGCCGCCCTCGATTATAAGCCGCACGAAATGGTGTTACAAAATTAATGCAAGCCGCCCTTGATTATAAGCCGCACTTGAACACAGGTTGCCTAAGCCTCTGAGATACTTTCGCGTTTCGTGTTTAATTGGCAACCCTGGTAATAAAGCTTACACCACCACAACTGCCGTTTGTTCATCATAATCCCTCCTGTGACGGATGTACAGGTGATGCTGAAGATAATAGAATGCGAAAAGAGAGTTATTTCGAAAATAACGTAGCCAAGTAAACGCTGAGCCTCATCTAGACCTTTCGATAAAGCACAAAAATAAAAAATGTAAGCCGCCCTCGATTATAAGCCGCACGAAATGATGAAAAAAAACTTTATAAGACGCGGCTTACAATCGAATGAATACGGTACTCACAAAAGCAAGCAAAATACCTCGTATGCATCAAATAACCCAGCTTGAAATGTTCAAACGGTAGAGTATATTTAAACCTGACTTTTAAGCGTTTTGGACGAGCAGTTGGTGTGTTTTGGTGATCAAAACTAATAAATTACTGATAAACTTGTATCCAGAATTTGTGACAGACTTTTGTACTAATCCGGGATGCGAACCTAAACGGGTGCATACTTGATGGGAGTTAATTCCATTGCAACAAACCGGGAATTGTGCTCGTTTCTTATGAAATCATTTCCTTTTGCTTTACTTACATTTATTCCAAAAATTTTCCACCGTTTAACTGTTGAGCGTTTAGGCCACATTTCATCAATACTTCCGGATTCGTGCATATACCAACCGCGCGTGGCCTATATGCCAAAAACTTGTAAAAATTTTTGCAACGTTCGCACGACGTTTAGGGCTGCTTCAAACTATATACCGCATTTACATGCGGACATGACAAACGACAAACCTAGCTCCTGGAAAATGTACATCAACAGTTATGTAGCTCCAAGTTTTAGAGTTCAAACAGTGAACAGTATTTGGATAGTGCCACGCGGCTTATGTTGAGACATGATAGAAATACAAAATTTATCAACACAAATGATGATCGTGCTGAGTAAAAGGATGTCGGATGAAGTAAATCGACGCTAAACAGGTGTTCTACGACATAACATTTGCATAAAGATTTAGTACAAAATTCAAGACAATGTAAGAATAGTCGTAGGAGATCAAAATTCTTTTTTAGGGAGGTGGAAACCCAAAATTTTTGATCTAGCACCAATTTTGCTTAATGCCTTTTTTCCTACCTGAAAAGCAATGATTGCACTGAAAACCTCCGCACTTGTCAGGCAGGGAAAACACTTAAAGCACTTTTATGCTCTTGGTTATATCCAACCAATTAAAAACATATTTAAAACTACTTAAGAAATCTCATATAAATGCTTGTCTGATCTGTGCGTGTTATTGTCCAATGTTTTGCAAACGCTTTGGCTACTGAGGATGATCGAACTTTCTGACCTTCTGCCTCCTACGACTATAAGCGTCAGCAATTACCTTGGTCACGACGGACCTGATTGTTACTTCACAAGCCAAAGCCGTGAGTGATGAAGTATTGAACCAAGCATGGGCTGTGGCATTGGTTGAACAAGCAACTGATGCTTTTGGACGACCTATGAGCAAAAAGCAAAGTTGTTTTACAAAATTTACAATTTTTGTTTGAATAAAAAATACTTCGCTAGCAAAAACCAAATTGTTTAATCTCTTTTCAATCGAATTTTCATGCTACTGTCAAAGGAAAGTAGCCTGCCCTTTGATGTAAAATCGGTGTTGTAGCACTTTTTCTAAGGACTTGATTATTATTTACAAACACATCAGCAATTGAAAACAAGGTTCTAAACTCTGTTTTTGGCTGCCACTGCGTTGGCGGCAGGTAAATTCACGAATAAGCCACATATGGTCCCATTGCAGACTTACTGATGTTGGGTTAAACTCTTTTGCCTGAGGAGATCGAATGACCCACAGAAGATTAAGTCTAAGGTTATTTTTGAAATGTATCCCCCCTTTTAAAGGACTTTTTCGCTTATTTTAAATAAACGATCTGTCTCACGTTGCTAAGAATATACAATGCTAAATGTGTCTCTTGCGAAGCAAGCAAAACCTTATCGTTGTCGCCGCACGTTTCAGAGTTTACATTTTTTCAGCACAAGCGAAACATACCGCTGCTGCACAGCTCTGTGCTGAATGCTCTCTCTCCAGGCCTTGTTTTTCCAAACTTGTAACTGGAAACGGTTGCAGGTTCGCACAGTGCTGCAAGATAAAAGTACCACAGAGTAGTCAAAGTTATTGTTGCTTATGCTGCCAGCAGCTTAACCACGAGCAACTGATGTGGTAGCAAAAAGGTATGCTACAAGGACCAAGTCTTGATCTTTTGCAGCACTTTTTGTTTGTAATCAGCAAAACTTGTCTGTAAACAACGGTGCGCTGGATTTACGTCCACTCTATCGGAAGATCCACTACGTCAAGTTGCTTTGACAGCATGCTGGAAAGACAGTTACGAACAAGTTAACGCATCTATCTATCGGAGTAGTACTTCAATTTGGCAAAAACAAAGAATTAATTAAAGTTGCCAAATTTTGAAGAAGGCCGAAGTTTCATCCAAGTTTCTTTGAGCGCAAGTTTTCTTTCATTTTCACACCAGTGCACGATTTTCCGTCGCCCTCAAATCCAATTTTGCAAGAGCAGTTGAACGACCCGGGAAAGTTGGTGCAGTCAGCGTTTAAATGGCAATCATGCTTGTCAACAGCTGATGTGCATTCGTTGATGTCTGGAACAAGAGAAAGTAAGTTTTGTTTAACCTGAACTAAGCGCATGTTATTTGTGCGTTCATAGTAGAGTTATTTAAAAATAATCGAATGTTGAAACAACGCCGAGCATAAACATGACACAGAAATAATTGGTAAATTCGCTGGTTACTTTTATGCAGTTGTGCAAATAAAAATAGTAATATTTAAAAAAAATTAGTCTTCACTGGATTCAAAGCTGAAGACTTTCGTACTTGATTAGCTTTCCAAAAATAGAAAACATTAAAAATGTTTCTCATACAATCACCTATGCTTGTTTGTGTTGTCACTTTTTGTTTTGTCAGGTTTGCCTTGACGCTTGCGTTACTACAACGGAAAAAGCGTTTAAACACAGAAAATATGGTTCAACAAATTTGCATGTAAATTGTTTTCTGTTTGCTGAAACAGAAGATCTTTTTCCGTCAAGTCCTAAAATTTCATTATTACTACGTTACGGTATCCATATGCTCAATTATCTTCATACCGTTCAGTCCGCATTTGCCACCACTGCTGTTAACATACGAAAAATGAATTCACTGCGGTTTGAGAGAGGTAGCTTTCAGAAGCTGTAGGGTGAGTCACAAATGACTTCTGGACGCCACCAAAGTGTACTCACAAAAGTTTTAGGTAACAAAGTCTAAAATTGATAAACGCTGGGTATGCTTTGATTCTATATGCTGAATCAGCCTTTATCTGTGGTGAATAAATAGTGAAAATGTTATTTAGGAAATGTCCAAAGACTTCAACTGGCATCACAATACATCATCTACGAACAAACGTTCTATAATTTGGATTCCAAGAATTGTAGTTTGCAAAAACGGCTAATTAATCTTTCGAGACAGTATGACACTCGTGCCACGGAAACCTGCATTCAGCTAAAAGTCTTCAGCTCTTCTTTACGCAGTGGCGTATCTAGGGCATGGCAGGCATGGCACGTGCCATGGGCGCCACTTTGACGGGGGCGCAAAAATTGCTTGGCAAAAATTAAAGTTTTTATGTATAGTTTCCTGAACCTCTATTTTTCGCCCCATGCCAGGGACGTAACAAGGTTGGATGGCGCCCGGGACAGTAAGCAAGTTTGGCGCCCCATGTTTGAACCTGAGGTCTTTCGGGAGCATATGTACTGTATTGAAGAAAGTACTTGTGACATTGTTGGGCCTTTTCAGCGCCCCACGTAGTGATTCGGCGCCCGTGGAATTGTGCCCCCTTGCCACCCTCATCACACCCCTGCCTCATGTATTCATAAAGAGCAAAGCTGCATCAACACCGCGCCTTACCTAAAGCATTAAGTCGGGCGTGTTACGCCAGCACCACTAGGCGTTATGACATAATTGTGGTATTGTGACATGCCTTAACACGAGGGTCAGATATTGTGACAGAACAAGAACGCTCGCCTGCCATATCTACGAGACCTCCTCTTTCTCACGCTATACGAAAAGATATGTCTAAGTCAATCCGTACTGCTATACTTCAGGCAAGAACATATTGGTCAGAATCTGGCTGAGACGAGTTCTAGTCCGTGGTTGTGAGAATCTGACTGTTACACAAATAACTGTTGTTGAGGTCGTACAGATTTACAAATTACTTAAACTACTGCGGCCCACTCCGACTTTATGAAACTTCTTCGATGGCCACTAGTGTCCGATAAATCGGCTGAACACAATGCTCCAGTCCAGATACTATGGTAGAGAAGATTAGTTAGACCTCGAAAAATTAGCAGTTAATATCGTCGTCGAATGGTTGAGGCAAAAATGTTAACTCAGGCAAGAAATTTGTTAGTCTTGCTTAGAGCTAGCTTTTTCTGTCCAAATTTGGCTTTGTTCGATGTCTAAGGCCAGTGGTGTAGAAGGCGGGGGTGCAGGGGGTGAAAGCGCACCCCCAAAAGTTTTGATTTGGTGAAAATCCTGGCAAAATCTCTTAAAATCCAGGCAAAATCTGTGGAAATTTGGGCAAAATGTGTGTAAACCTTCGCAAAATCGCTTGATGTGCTTTGTTTTTTTAAAAAATAGCGCCCAAAAAGGAAGTGCAAACGTTTTTTCAGGCAAGTTAGGGGAAATTTGGGCAAGTTTGGGGGAAATTTGGGTAAATGTGGTGCTTGATATGCTTTGATTTGAAAAAAATGCGCCCAAAATCAAAGTGCAGTCATTTTTGTGTTTGGAGACCATTTTTTGGAGTGGTTTTCGGGCAAGTTTGGGGAAATTTGGGCAAAAACCCTTCGCAGCCCCCAAAATTTGCCTGCTCCTACACCTATGTCCAAGGCCTTGTGAAAAGGTCCTGACTGTGAGAAACTAAAATCGACGTGCGAGAATTTAGGAGCTGTTTCCAGTTCAGATGTAGATGGCAAGCAATTACCTGAGAAGTGTCTAGATTGCAAAATGCTTCTTTTCAAGTGGCGTAACGTAATATTACTGCGTCCTGAAGTCCTCCTGACATTCCTCGAATTGCTTTGCAAATAATGCTGACGGTGGCAGTTATACAGTATTTACTGCAAGCTGCGAAAGATCTTTCAGTAAGCTGAAATTGTTCCTTTCATACCTCCGGCCCTCATTGATTAACACTAAGTCAGGCAAGATTATTATGTGATATAGCTTTAATGAGAATAAAAAGGGACGAAACGGCAAAAGCTTACTTTGATGAAATCATAGACGAGTTTGCTTCGATAAAGGCACGGAAAGTGTTGTTTTGTTTTATTTTTTTTTAGCATTTTTGTGTAATTTAACTGGAAAAGGTTGGATACGTTTGTCTCGATGGAAATGTGTCTTTCGAACAGAATTGATACTTTACCTACATTCAATAGTTTATTGCACGATTCAGATTGAATGTATTTCGTTTTAAAAGGAACTGTCGTTTGCAGTTGCAATATGTTGTTTGATTTTTTTTGTAAGATGTACAATTTTGTCAGGCAACACTATGTAGACATATAGACTACGATAACATTATTATTTGAATGTTTTGATGTTCATCATAATAAAAATAAATGAGTATAGAAGTATGTTGTACTCGTTATGGATAATTTATATGTTATTTGATGAAACGTTTAAAGCAAAAATAAACACAAATATTTTCCGTTTCAAAAAATTCATTTTCTTTATGGTTTATCTTTCGTAAAAATTGTGCCTATATTTAATATTTAAATAATTAGAAAGGGCGCACATTTAAATTTTTGCATGGGTGCCACTTTGCATAGATACGCCACTGTCTTTACGTTTGTGTTTCAAGCAGAATACCGAAAAAAACAAAGTGTCAAACAATCTTTCAGCACTCTTCATTAGTGGTTCTGGTTTCAGGGCTGTTTAAAAAATGGTAAAGTCACGGCCAATAGGTTTAAACCAGGGGTGGGCAAACATTTCCTACGGAGGGCCACATTAAAAGCTTTATTGCTACCGGAGACCAAATATATTACATTTTTCTACTTCAGTTACAAGTTACGTTTCAAAATATGAATTAATGATAATATTATTATAACCTTGTACTGTTTTATTTCATATTGACATTGTAACAATAGTCACTTCCGGTTGAGTAAAAATGCGGTTTCGAATTAAACATGTGGAATAAAGTCTCGAGAATTCGATAAATTTACTTTAACATCGACTCGAAATATGCACTACGTACGTGTGGCTGCCCTGCGGGCCGCATGCGGACCGCGGGACGTAGCTTGCCCACCCCTGGTTTAAACTATAATAGATACCACGTTTCTAGGGTCATTTGAACTAAGCGGAGTTCCTGAAATTTACATCTGTCACAGTTTTGCAGTGTTTTTGTGTTAAACAATAGATATCCTTCTGAATAAATCTGAGACCAATCTAATCACGGTATGCTGTTATCAGTGTTTTTTGATATATTCTTTCTTTCGCTTCGTTGCCTCATGGTATCTTTACCGTGGTACTTACAATAGCTTTGTAACACTAACAACTGCTGTATGGCAAAACCGAAGTACTGTATTAGGAAGTGTTTTTGTTAGGGAATAATCAGCACCTTATTCAAACTGTAAACTAATCTGAATAACCTTAATTATTTAGCTTTAATTAAGTTAAAACCAAAATTAATGTTTTTACATTAAAACGATAAGAGTACCAGGAAATTTTTTGCAGCAAATTATAATGTGTTTTACTTACAGATGACTGCTTTTTAAGGATATGAATGCACGTTGCAAAATGTTACCTTCACAGGTTCTTCCATTTCCTTTATAACCAGCTAAGCACAAGCACATGTAGCCGCTTGGTAGATCAACACACTCTGCTCGAGTTTTATGGCAATTGTCGATTCCAAGAGAACATTCGTTATCTCCAGGCTCTGCGAAACGTTCGGTGTGAAGACAATTTTTAGATTGTAGCTTTAATGTGGCTGTTTGGAAATTGTTTGGAAGAAACCAGTTTGCTAAGTTGAAAGTCTTCGTAACTCAACAAATTGGTTTCTTCCAAAAATTGACTTTAAGGTGCCAAGTTAAAAATTGTCCTCAAGTTATTGGTCTTGTTACGTGATGTTTTACAGACTTCAAAATTCTATTTCCATTTTGCTAGCAGAAATCGTGGTCGTTTACGCAACCGTCTACTTTATCTTCACAACGCATTTTCATCCACGAGCAAAGTCTAGCGCATTGTTGCCGCCCAAATTTTTGCATGAACACTCACTTGCAAATTTCAAGAAGTCGTAGTTGGAGATTTTTGTGAACTGTTTAACCATGAGGTCTATTCAAACGTGATTGATGTGAAAAGATAAGTTACTTCGTTAAGGTTCTTATACCTAGCAAAGAATCATGCGCCAAATGGAAGAAATACTTGGAAGAAAGACTTCCAGAGGTGTTAAAACCATTTGCAGCAGAAAAACAGCAGCAGCAATCAGCAAAAAATTAAAAAAGCAAGTTTCCGCATAGGATGTGTTTTGACAGTAAGTAAATTTTATGCAAAAACCGCAACGCCTGCAACTGCCACGAACGTGGCTTTTGAAGTTATGATCGGCCATAACTCGCGAATGGATTTCGCTAAAGAGTTAGTGAAAACAACCTCGGATTCGGAAGACAGCAATCGATCCGATGAGCTAGGTATTTTTGCATTCAAAATTTTTTAGAAAAATGCAAATTTTTGATTTTCCGGAATTGATTTTTGGCAGTTTTCCAAAAAATCAAAAAACCCCGTAGGGGATTAGCTAATTAATTAAATGCAAAAACTTCCACAACATTTTTCTTCTAAATATTTTCACTTGAAATTTATTAGGATGCAGTAAGACACCAACGGAACCCTGTTCTGCAATTTACAGATTTTTTTGGATATTTGAAGGGCAAATCACTCCTCAAATGTCCAGAGGGATAAATTTATTTTTCAAATGTCCAAAGGTGCCCCCAGCAACAAAAAGCTCATTTTTTTCAATTGCTTTCGCAAACCGACGGTCATAGCTGACATTAGTTATGTAGAAACTTTCCAACGTGTTTAGTTTTCGCTCCACGACCTTTCGAATAAAAACCACGAAATTTTTTTGGCAACGTGAAAAATGGATTTTCCCCAAAAAACACGTCATAATTACGCGCAACATACCTCAAGAGATGTGATGCTGTCTTTCGAATCCGACGATGTCGTTACTGACTCTCTAGCGCAGGGTTCCCAACCTGGGGTACATGTGCTCTTAGGGGCACATTTGCCAATCTGAAGGTGTACACTTCAGGTTAGCAACGGAAGGGGAAAATGTATGTTTATATTATATATTTCCAAGTATTGTGAAATGCAACAGTTCTATTTAAAAAATCAATGGATTTTTGTTATTTTACTCAGCCTTTTTGTCACAAGAATTTTCAAAGGTACATGCTCATCTTTCGAAATCCTGAAGGGGTACATGGTCCGAAAAAGGCTAGTAACCCCTGCTCTGGCACAATCTGGTCGCTACTTATGCCTGATCATAACTTCAAAAGCCACGATCGTGGCAGTTGCAGACGTTAAAGTTTGTATATAGTAAGCCATGATTGAAAATGTGCAGAAAGTAAATCAACACGGTATAGGACACGCACATAAAAATGTTGATTCATTTAATAAACACACCTGAGTATAATGGAACCATTTGGCGCTAAACAGTTTTGTCGCTTGAGCGTACGTTGATCACTCTTAGATAATTATGCTTCGAAGATAATTATATAATTAGACCAACGAGACTAGAGGATAGACGACGTCCACCAACTGGCATTTGGAATCAGTATAGACAAATAATTGCTGGTGAGGATAGAACCAATAATCATTCCAAGGCAACACACAGAAAAGTATATGCCGAATTGGGAGTACCATCTCTTTATTTGGAAGTTCATTGATGGTATTAGAAAAATACAGAAAGGGCGTAATGCGCACTATGAGCAGTTGATTGCTGGGAAAGCTCGGAATAAAAAATCCTCCAAGACATTAAGGCTGATGAGCGTATTCTAAACACCACAAAACACTTGGACTCACAGGCCACACTTGAATCTTTGCAAGGTATGGCCGACAATTACGATATGGATTAAAGTTTTATCCATTTTCATTGTACAACTTGACAGTCTCCAAACTGGCGCCTGAACAGCTCAGTACCAAAACGGATGATGCCAAAATAGTTCGGTACCAAGTTGCCGGCTCCATAGAGTCGTCGCCAAAACGCCGGAGCGAAAAAGCACCCAACCCTGAGTAAAATACGTTTGATGCCTTGGAAAAACTTTTGGTGCAATGTTTCGAGTTCCAAAATTGCTTATAAAAGTTGTTTCTAACTTACTTGAACACGTCTTTCCGTCTCCTACGTACCCATTCTTGCAAGTGCATGTGAATGAACCATTGCTGTTTGAGCAATCAGCTTGAGGGTGGCAGTCATGCTTGTCGACAGCAGATGTACATTCGTCAATGTCTTCAGAAACATAAACGTAAGACAGATATGTGGAAGAAGCCTTGTTAAAGCTTTATCTACAGGTACTTTTGGAAAGAAAGCGCTTACTTCAAAATTTCCTTTCTGTGGAAAAAAATTGAAGAATGAAGTTGAAACAAAAGAGGGATCAGTTTAGTATAACGCACATTTTCGCAAAAGAAAATTGTCAGTTTAATTAATTTCCTGTTAACCTTATTCTTGTTTATTATGTTCTCATGTATGTTATTCGCATTGCTCGAATGCCATAGGTGATACAATAATTCACATTTTTCAAGCACTTTTTGTAAGTATTTTGTGCGTATGCTCATCAAATAAAACACGTAAAGTTTGCTGACGTCACTAAAAAGTGTTTTCTTTAATAAAGACTCGTCCAATTTAGCCTGATTTTCTGTCTTCCTTAAAGTTTTCAGGATCTTAGCTTACAATGCATCGCTTTATGCCACAAACTAGGACCAAGACATCCAAAAAGAAGCTTTGGTTTTACACATAGACCATGTAAATTGGTTAACGGTTAGGGTATTTGTGCCTTTGATAGACCCTGATTGCAAGACTCTTGGAAAAAAATTAGCTAAATTTTTATATCACCATTTCCACCGATTTTTTACATCTTAGCAGCAAATGTTTTCAGATGCTGTTTAAAATCTTATTCACTTGCGCAGCTGGCGAAGAGAATCAGTCCCGTCGCCATGAGGGGTTTTGGTGAGCTAATCCCCCAAACAGTGCTCAAGGCCCCGAAGTTAAAACATGAAACACTATAAATCAGTAGAGTTTTGTCAATTTTTACAATGTCAAGCCCGCCTGCACAAACGTAAAGCCCCCCTGTTGAAGACTTCCTGGCGTCGCTTCTGAAAATAGTGACACTTTGTTCGCAAAAGAGCATCAATGAACAGGAGATGTCAATATCACTGTTACGAGCGATATACGATAGGGGTCCTCTTGACACAGTCCCGTCGCCACGGAGGGCTTTTGGGGCTTAGCCCCCCAAACAAAGCTCCAAGTCCCCCTAAATTGAATCATGAAGCACTACAATCGGTGGAGTTTTTATCAAATTTCAGAATGAAAGCCCCCCTGAACAAACGTAAAGCCTCCCTATCGAAAACGTTCTGCCCACCGTTCTTCCTTGACAGTTGCTGATCCAAGTGGGATAATTCGATGAAATTTAACCACTCAAATGCCCATCGTGTGTGCGTTGTAAAATGAAGCTTCTTCCGAGAAAACGCCCCTTTTGTCTTGCTTTTCGCCTTTCAACATATAGCATATTGTAGTATTGCCTAACCCTGGCAGGCCTTTTTTCTTCTTTCTCCCCCTTTTCTCACTGCCCTCCGAAACGTTAGGTTTGGATAGACTCTATCAGTGCTTTTTAAACTTTTTTCGTCATGGCACACTAATAACTTCTGGATTTGGCCGCGGCACACCTATTTCATGATGGCAAAAACCTACTGCAACATGGACCAAACATTTTATAAGCTTTTTGTCAAAGCATCAAACTTTCGCGGCACACTTCAGTCTCTTTCGAGGCAAACTAAATGTGCCCCGGCACACAGCTTGGGAAACCCTGGGATAGAGGTCCTTAGCTCTTCTTATCAACAGAAAAGAAATGATCATTCTTGCTGTTTTACTGCTTCATCATTTCACCATTTCCAGTTGAACCAAACGTAAATAAACATGTCTGCCCTTTTTATTCGCGTCACACTTGAAAAGAAGTTGAGTTACCTTCACAGGTATTTCCATTCCCTTTATAACCAGCCAAGCACAAGCACAGGTGGCCGCTCGGTAGATCTATGCATTCTGCTCGGGTTTTGTGGCAAATGTCTATTCCAAGAGCGCATTCGTTTGTCCCCAAATCTAAACAATGTCGTAACCAGATGGTTTAGAATGGTGAACAAGAGAAGCTGTTAATCTTTTAGTGCAGTGGCTCCCAACCTGGGTCAGCGATTTGCGCTGCTAGTATAATTTCAGGTCACTGTTCCTGAATCTGAAATCAAAATTTACCTGTCACGTCCTATTTAAACTAAACAATACTGAATAATTTGCGGCTGCGGTTCTGAAAGAAAAAAACTGAGATACTCCGGAGTCAGAAATGAGAAAAATGTTGAGAGTTAATGTTTTAATCCGATGTTCCTCTATTTTTTAGCTTTACTGAAAAACCACAAAGATAATATTTTTTGACAAATTATTTTTGTGGTTCCTCAGTAAAGCTAAAACACAGAGAAACATCAGATTAAAACACTAACTCTCAACAGACACTTTGCATAACGTTCGAAATTTGCTTCATGAAAAACAAAAACAATTTATAAAAAGAGGCTAGAATATTCTAACGCAATATTATATTTTCATGAAGAAATCAACTGAGCGCTGTTTTGAAATTAGAGATAGAACAAACTTTTCATTTGCGCAGCGGAAGTGTTATACCTCTAACTACAATCGTGAAAATATATGGTAAAATTCAAATCGCTGCAAGATATTGGGCGAATCACTGAATATAAGAAATTCGGTAATTCTTGTGCATTCAGAGGCCAAGGACCCTGTTTCAAATGATTATTCCACTAATAAAAATCTTCCCGGTGTTAGGATAAAAAAATATTAGTGTTCTTTCATGTTTAAACGTACTTGAACAATTTCTTCCATCTCCATTGTATCCGTTTTTACAGCTGCATGTAAATGACCCATTAGTGTTTGAGCAATCGGCTTGAGGATGGCAGTCGTGCTTGCCAACAGAAGACGTGCATTCATCAATGTCTTTAAAAGCGTGGAAAACAGAGTGATGTAACAACACTTGCACAGCGCACCCATTTTGTTTAACGAAATTTTTCAAAAACGTTTGGTTGAGAAATTATAAACTACCGTGGCAACAAACAAAGTGAAGAGCTAAAACTGACTGATACTAATCCAATTGTATTAAACCCTATGAGCCAAAGCAGCGTGTAAACATGTTCTTCAAAGAAAGAAAGAATGAAGTCTAATTAATGTGCGTCACTATGTTGACATTTTTGTTTCTACCTTTTCATCTAACACTTCACATTACTTAAAATACCAACATTTACCCAAAATCGTGCAAATGTTGATCTAGTTTCATCTAATGCACCTAACCTACTCCCACACAGTATTTGAATTGTTTTCACATTTTGTTCCATTTTATTTGAAAGTTCAAGACGTCAATAACTATATCATTTGCAAAACTTTTGCAAATTCAGCGAATGCGTTTTTCAAAAATATTTGCAACAGTAATAAATGTAACCGTTGTCTATTTCCTGCCTGCCCATGTCAGTTGTCATCATCAATTTTAGGTTTATAAGAACAAATACTAAGCGATGACCTACATAGCATTAAACATTGCCTATGAGGTCGTGGCTGTTTCAAATTCTGTCAAGCCTGATTAACCGTTTGTTATAACATTCTTTTATAGATAAATTTAAAAACCCATCGGCCTCCTCAACGTAGGTTGAAACACATCCCCAAGGCAGAATGGCTTTGGTTCTTGCAACAAAAGAAAACCCTGCTACAACCACCTGCAACCGAATTGTTTCGAACTCACTTTGATCGAAATACTTTGCTCGTTTTTTGCAGCAAATTATAATGTGTTTTGCCTACAAGTAACTGTTTTGTTGATGATACGCTCGAATGCACGTTGCAAAATGTTACCTTCACAGGTTTTTCCATTTCCTTTATAACCAGCCAAGCACAAGCACATGTAGCCGCTTGGTAGGTCTACACACTCTGCTCGAGTTTTATGGCAAATGTCGATTCCAAGAGCACATTCATCAACGCCAGAGTCTGCGGGACGCAAAGGCAAATGCATTTGAAAGTGGGTTGAATGATGAAGTATTTCGCGAGGCAGAAATGACTAACTAAGCCTAGTACATTTAGCTTTGAGCATGGTGGCTTCGAGTTGTTCCGGTAGGCACTGCATTCAGTAACAAGTACAAAAAAAAAACTGTGGGATATGTTTTTGTGTGAGGAAGAAGTTCACTTTTCTCCAAAGACACTTTGATGCACGGCAATTTTTCAAAATATTTCAAGCAGAAAATATCATCTGCTAATTGTTTTCGAGCACATGTCAAATGATACGGATATAGAAATGAAAGCATTGATCTTCTATAGACTGTGCTGTCAATGTTCCTTTTATTTTTTCCTTGCCTGTTGTTTTATCTTAATAGGTAACAAAATTGTTAAATTGCTGCAGTATGTAAGAAATTCAATATAAGGTACAGAGGCAAGCATGCAACTGCAAATAGACTTTCTTAAGCTAATATTTACTAAGGCCTTGGAAGTTATCTTTTTGGAAATATATCTTTTTTTTCATTTGAAATACCCAAAGGAACCAAAAGATGACCAATTAAGATATGTACTTCAAAATCAAATAAATAATTAATATATTTATATTGTATTTTATGCTGATAGTTACAATAATTTCAATGCCTTGTCAGTGAAAATACCATACCGCAAAACTATATCTAACGTCACGATCAGGATTCACGACTTATGAAACATGTTTTATGATCAGGAAATGATGTTCTCATTGAATCGTATAATTTGTTCAAATGTGAAATCAATTTTTTGACATTTAAGCAAAGCCGTATTGTGGAAATTTCTCTGCTTATTGAATTTTGTGAACTATTTGTGTGAGGAATTGTGTTTTGGCATTTAAAAGTCACATGAATTTTTTGTTGCTTTAAAATGGAGCAATATGTGTTACCTCCAACTCGTGAAAATTGACTTTAATTTTTCTTTACCTTTCATATGATTTTCAGTCGATAAATGTGATGTGTGAAACGCTAGAACTATACATTTGTGCTTTGGGAAACCTGAACATTTTCACATTTTTTGATATTTCCTTGCTATCAAAACATTTCTTTTATAAATTTATAACAGACCAAGGTGACGCAGTATAGCTCACAGAAACGCACCAAAACAACGGATGTTTACAGTGCGTTGTCTACGAGTGTAACAATTGTCTATTTCGCTTCCTTTTTTTTTCTATGGCCTCGGTTGATCTTTATATAAAATCTCTTCGTTTCTTTAATACACCCTGCTCATTTCGCATTGATATTTGTTACAACGTATTGCACGAGCAAACAAGAAAATACCAATATTGACAACAAAACAACTTCGATTCTTCTGTACTCTAACTTGTTATTGTACTCTAAGGCTACACTTAGCTAAAGCAAAAAGTGTATTGGCGTTACTATATACGTTGGAGACCTTACTTGGAAAAAATATTTATTCAGATCCGTCCCAAAGTACTTTGTTACAGAGAGTGCTCGTGATTTTCAACAGTCGTTCATTCCGCAAACTCTTATGGAAGTAATTATCCACAAACACCAGTTTCAATCTTCAATATACTACAAGAGTAATGATTAGAGGTGATATGATGATAATGCCTACCTAGTAGGCGAAATATATACTCTGTAAGATCTTAGTGTCTGATTCTTTGCTGGGAAAAGATTCCTTTCGATAAACAGTGAGCTGACTGAAAAAGGGTTGAAAAACACTGTCTTTTTAACATGAATTTCATCCTGTAGATGCTCATATTTTCCAAACATAAGAATAGCCAACTTTGAAACGAAACTGCAAGTTTAATGACATAGTCAAAAATGCTTCCCAAAACTTCACTTGTTAACACCCTTGTATACAACTTAGTTTGTAATGTACAGTTATTTTGCACGTTTCAGAAATTGGTGCTGTCGATGTATCATAAATGAAATCTTTAACCTCTACTTTTTGTGATCTTAGCATACAGTACTTGTGCAACTTTTTCCATCTCCTCGGTAACCGGTTTTGCAGGTACACTGGAAGGACCCTTGAATGTTTGTGCAGTCGGCTTGTGCGTGACAATCGTGTTTGCTCTGGTTCGATGTGCATTCATCAATATCTTGAAAAAAATGTGCAAGCTCGTTTGATTAATGTCCACAACGCTCATTCTAACGTATGAAAAGTTTAATTGTTGAAAAAGCTCCATCTACCAGTTACTTTACAACTGGCGACCAAGAATAAGTTACTATAAAATAATTTGCAAAGATCAGCGAGAAACGAAACTGTATGCTGCAACTACAAGTGAAGTCGAAACAACTGCGACGGACTCAAGATTGTGAGCCGCAAATAAATGGTAAGTCATAGAAGCAAACGTTTCTAAGACGGAATTCTGCACCGAGAAAGAAAATGTTAATTGCTAGGAAAATGTGTTCATCTTACCTACCCAAAATCTTTATTGGCGAAAATGTAACTGAAGCTGTTGCAATGTTTTCTAATTGCCATCAGCGAGAGTGTTCTCATACAGAAAAAATGCTGTTACAACATTTTCTGTTTTTCGAAAAGTGAAAAATTGAATTGGCACAGGAAAATTGAACTAAACTCTATTCAATCTGAAAACGTCTTGGTTTCGGCAACTATTTCGGAAAACTTGTCAAAAAGCTCGGCGCAATCGAGTAGGTTACCGTTGATGAGAAACAATTAGTCAACTTTCAGGCTTGGGCATAAGCAGTCCACTTGGGGGTAACTGTAACTTCGTGCCCTGCTTAAATTTGGAGCAGACACAAACAAGCAAAGTGTCGATTGTCATTTTTCTTGATCTGATAGTGAAGTCCAATACAATCGACAGCATCACCGACACTAATTCTCCCCCTTTGGCTCAACGTCTTTCAGTGGTTTCAAGTTCAAAGTCGTTTTAATTTAGTTGCATTATTTCTCTTAAAACGAGCATGAGTTTCCTCAAAGCATTACTCAGTCTATGAGAAACGTGGGTAAATTTTTTTCTTAGATCAAATAAAGTTCTCTTGAAATCGGAACACTTGTTTTTTGTGACGTCGCGATACAGCGGCCATAGGAAGTCATCTAGTTACTATAGGCGCAGTGCAGCATTAGCAGTAGAGTGAACCTGCCCGACTGCGGAATCTCTGTTGCTACTTGCTGCTGTAACATCACACTCCAAGCATTTAAAGTTCGCGTCTGGAAAAAAAACCACAACATTTTTGGCTAATTCTTAAAAAAGTTCGTAAGCATTTTGAAACGAAAAGGACTGGGTAGAAAAGAAAAAACACTTATCAAAAACACCGAAACCAGTGTTGTATACTTTCATGCGAATTAGGAAATAGCAGTTTTGATAAAAACGCGAGGCATTATTTTTTTTGAGAGGAGGTTATAGGCATGTTGCTATCAAACAGATTCCTAAATCTGAATTTTTGACTTTGAAACTTGCGAATTGAACTTATGCTGCATTGCTCACCGACGCAGTGCAACCCGTTTCCTGTAAAACCGTCCTTGCAAGCGCAGGAAAACGATCCTTGACTGTTCGTGCAGTTAGCATTCGTATCACAATTGTGTGATGTGGTGTTGGATGCGCATTCGTCGACATCTGATAAACACCAAGGACACCATATGAAAATTAGCTCAAAAACTTTGAATAAAGGACAAAAACTTGCTTTGATCCTGTTGCCTTGACTGACCTGCGCAGTTTTTTCCGTTGCCTGTATAACCGCTGTTGCAAGTGCAGATAAACGAACCGTCTATGTTTTTGCAAGTCGCACTGGAGTGGCAGTCGTGTTTGTCAGCGACGGACGTACATTCATCAATATCTAACAAAAAACAATGAAACGTTTGGTTTTTCTGTAAGAAAAAGCAGACAAACGAAAACCGAATTATGAAAACTTGGAAGTAAAAATTCAATTCGAATATACAAAAATAAATGCACGGGTTTTGCAAAATTTTCTTTGAAAAGTTACCTGTTACCAAGCTGGGCAATCATTTAGCATGCAAGCAATCGCTATCGGAACATTATTTAGGTGACCATTTTTAGAAGAAAGAAACAAGGAAATTATTTTCGCTAAAGTGGGTTTCCAAGAACTTTAATTGAATAAAAGATTAAAAAAAAACGAGCGTTAACTTACGTGTATGCGGATGGATTGCGATTGCAAGACCTATACTGTCAGCAGGATAAGAGAAGATGCTAGCTGCTCTGCACCTTTGCTGGGAGGAGGGCTTACCGTAAATAGCTGTGCGCATTTGTGTGGAACAGAAGTGCTATACACAAAATGCAGAGAAACTGTGGCAGACTGCGCATGTTTTTCTGGAGGCCAACGGCTACAGGATGCACCGTTATCTTTTAGAAATAAATTCGTTACCTGCATTTGGGAACCAGCAGAGGTGGCAAAGGTTGTTTAGCGCTTCGTATCTGTTAGATTACTACTGCTGATTTCTTGACTTTGCTGGGAAGAAGTTTGGTTTATGAATTGATATTGAGGTACTGTAGATGATGGTTTCTTTGCAAATCATTTAGCCTTTGTGAGAAATTAATCGTAAGCAAAAACGTTTCTGAGAAACCGTACGCTTAAAAAGTTTTTTTTTAATTGAAGAAAATTTCATTCCGGAATTTTCACGCTTACATCTTGCAAATGAAATTCTAACGCTTACATCAGCCAATAACAGCCCAGCACCCACTTGTTTTTCTAGACTAAAGGTTTACCAAGTTGTATGACTGCAGTATACCTTCAATGGAATGATGCCAGATAGGCATATGTGGCAAGCTACGCAGATAGGTCGTCCAGGCTCATTTAAAGTAAAATTTATCCCTGCATACATATATAGGCATCTGCTTCGAAAAGACAATTAAGAGAGTGCAACAGGTCTTTTAAGAAAAAGTGTGTCGTGTACACTACAGTGGATGTAAACCCCTTTGACGCCCGCGCAAGCCACAAAAGTGGCTTTTGAGGTCATTTTCGCCCATAACTCGCCAAATGATTACCATGAATATTGGTGTTTTTCTCTCCGTAAAAGTTGTTATTGTAAACTAACGGCAGAGTTTTTGAGGCATAACAACGACAAGCCACAAAATAGTAACAGGCAAAGTAAGTTGTTTCAAGAAAAGGGAGTTCTGATCATTGTGTTGGTAAAAATCCTTGCCACAACCATTTCTGACAGCTTTTGGCTAAAAAGTTTTGCTATGCGTTTTTGCTTCGATAAATGTGAAGGGATTACTGTATAAGCCACTTACTATTGATGGTTGATCGAAACTTGACGGTTTGGGGATTAAAATACACAAAAAATATGTTTTATACAGCAAAAGTTTTTATTTCGTGTTCGCCGTAACGAAGATAGTTGTATCAACTATCAAAACTTTTCCCAGTTTTTAACCTATTTTTACGTTTTAACGCCAGCAGTAGAGGCTGATTAAACCCTAAAAAGATACCTCATGTGAAATATCTCCTATATCATTTGCGAAAACAAACCAATTATTGAGGAAAAAATTGCCAAAAGTTTTCCCACTCTTTAAATTACTCTGTCAATACTACATGTGCTGATAAGTCATAGAAAAACACGAAACTCGTTGAGGCGAGTCAGCTTGGAAGCTGAAAGTGAACAACTCGAGTTTAACTTAGTCTCATAGTGGAAGAAGGCAATGCTGTTTTTGAAAAACCTTTACCTGCGCAATGTGTTCCATTTCCTTTGTAACCTGCTAAACATAGACACAAGTATCCAGATGGCAGGTCATTGCATTCAGCTCTTGTTGGATGGCAGTCATGTTTTCCAGACGTACATTCGTTTAGCAGGTTAACTGTCAGAAACAATGGATAATTTTACCAGAATCTATACATTCATTTCAATAGTTTTTGCAAGGAAACATTCTTTGAATTTAACTGTTCGATAAACTTTTTGAAATGTAGAAATTGTTCTACTTCTGCTAGGCCCAAGTCATTTTGTCGGCTAATTTTGTTGATAAAAAACACGTAAAATTTTGTAAGTGTTTCTACTCTAGCACCTAATTCAATATCTAACGAACTACGCATCACGTAGAAAGGAAATTTTTGCACAAGTTGAAATAAGTACGGTTTGGAATACATTTTATAAAAGGTTGCTTCCTTTCAGTTGAAAACAAATTCAAAGGTTTCTTGGGGAAGTTAAATTTGGTATCTTGTAAGAAAAATCTGACAACAGAGGCAGCAAAAGGTATGGGTGACAGTAATTTCTTTTCAGTAATTAAAGTCACCACTGTATAATCCTACTTTGAAATCACCAATTTTGCCGCAACTTTAATTTTTCATGGCACTTGCAAACTTCAAATAAGTCAAGTACCAAGATAGCGTCAAACTCATATCTACTGTTTTGTTTAGCATAACAAAAATTTTCAAGATTTTTATGAAAATGTAGAACAAAGCAATTCGTACTAAGGTTGGTTTTTAACAATAAAGCAAAAGCGCTGCTAGAAAAGATTTTTGTAAAGACAAATATTCCGTTTTTGTTGTATTTCAGCCTTCCACAATTTCATAGTTATTTGAATGACAATGGTTTTCTTTCAAACTATATCTAAGGTCCTCACAACAAATTTGTAATTTTGTGAAAGATCTTTGAGTTTTACGTTATTTAGCCACGATCTTGTCTCAATGTACTTAAGTTACATTTGACTTTCGGACCTAATTCAAAATTAATAAAACGCTAACCATACAGCTTTATGTGATATAAAAATATGGACATTTAATTCGTCTGAATGACCTCGCATTTTTGTGTGAAAATACGAAATTGCAGGTCTATCGACCAAGTACACAATTCACGCGTTTTACCTATAAAACTGTGCATATAGAGGTTACATCATTCAGCTATTTGATACGTGACTGAAATATTTCCGCTTAGGCACATTCGTCACTACCGATAAGTTTTATTCTCTCGGCGTAAACTTCAATACTAACATTTTTGGGTATGCTAAAAACGCAACTTCCAGCACTTTTGTGAAATTCAAAAAACAGCATCTTTTTTTACCGACTCGAACAAGTTTGCAAATTTGAAAGCCATTGATGTAATCTCAGTATTTCTCTTATAGCACAACAAAATCTTACAGGGTGACCCAAAAAGATGCGTACCCATATTTTGTTCGATAAAAAACCCATTTTTTAACGAATGTCTTTTCTGTTGCAGGACGTGATAGGTGAATCTATGGATGATCGTTTG